>Ga0209952_1000153_pt1 | contig 231259 bp, 202 predicted proteins | sample ThiBiot_750_biof_2_FD_183951 | JGI IMG/M metagenome (GOLD analysis project Ga0209952, IMG submission 183951) | Wastewater bioreactor microbial communities from Cape Town, South Africa - Thiocy_cont_750_biof (SPAdes) | ecosystem: Engineered > Bioreactor > Thiocyanate-remediating >...
CAGCAAATGCCGGTCCACACGCGGCAGCCGCCGCTACTCCAAACGCCAATCCCAGAAACCGGCGGCCAAACCGGCGGCCATCAAGGCCATTCGACATCTTCATGCCGCTCGCGCTCCTTGTCATAAATAAACCCTAAACAACCCCCTAAGCAGGTCCCGCCGGCGGCAAGTCTGCTGGTCGACATGACGCCTCCGCAAAACAGCCTACGAGGCTGGTTAGCTAGAACGCGTCCAAAGCCGCCTCTCTCAAACCATAATTCGTCGCCCCTCGCAAGGACCAAGACAGCAAGCCGGCGACGCTTTTGAACCTTGGTCCGGCGCACCCCCTCCGGTAACCGCATTTGGCCGACGAATCAGAGCGGAAACGCGCCTTTTGCAGCCTTCCGACGCTTGACAGGCGGATTGTCCGATGTAGGCACAGGCGCGGCCGGCACTACAGATTCGGCTGCTGTTCGGGCTGATCCGGGCGGGACCGCCTTCAAGACGCCTTCATTGCCCATCAGGCCAGCGCCGGACCGGTTTGGCCCAAGGTTATGGCACGCGAGAGCAGGGAATCGAGCGGGATGGGGCCTTCGAAACAGTTGACCGGACCCGCGTCGGGACGCATCGCCATGGTTGCAAGGAGACAGCCCCGTGCGCTGATGGGCTGGATCGCCGCCATTCTCGCCCTCGGCTTCGCCGGCGCGGCCTGCGCGCAGGGCGCGGTCAAATCGGTCCATGGCGACTGGCAGATCCGGTGCGATACGCCGCCCGGCGCCAAGGCCGAACAATGCGCCTTGATCCAGAGCGTGGTGGCGGAGGATCGCTCCAATGCCGGCCTGACGGTGATCGTGCTCAAGACCGCCGACCAGAAAAGCCGGCTGATGCGGGTGGTGGCGCCGCTCGGCGTCCTGCTGCCCTCCGGCCTGGGCCTGAAGCTCGACAATGTCGACGTCGGCCGCGCCGGGTTCGTGCGCTGCCTGCCCAACGGCTGCGTCGCCGAGGTCGTGCTGGACGACAAGCTGCTGGGGCAGTTGCGCAGCGCCAAGACGGCGACTTTCATCATCTTCGAGACGCCGGAGGAAGGCATCGGCTTCCCGCTCAGCCTGAACGGGCTGGGGGAAGGTTACGACAAGCTGCCGTAGCGATTTTGATCCGGCGCTGCGAAACTGGTGAAGGTTTGGAAAAGGTCTCCTTTTCGCGGCAATCATGCCTATCTTGAACCTTGACCGCTTCGAACGACACGGAACGGCCGCATATCCGCGTTGAATACGGAGCAAGCCATGACCAGCCCCATCACCACGTCCCTGTTCGACCGTGCCGATCTCGACCGCGACTCCGTGCGCAACGAAGTGGCGCGGGGCCTCGGCGGTGCGGACGACGGCGAACTGTTCCTGGAGTACAGCCAGAGCGAGGCGCTGATGTTCGACAACGGCCGCCTCAAGCAGGCGACCTACGATACCTCGCAAGGTTTCGGGCTTCGCGCCGTCAAGGGCGACGCCGTCGGCTATGCCCATTCCTCCGACGTATCGCTGCCGGCGCTGATCCGCGCCGCCGATGCCGTCGGCGCCGTGCGCGGCGGCTATCACGGAACCTTCGCGGCGGCTCCCACCCGCACCAACGCGCGGCTCTACGGCGATGACAATCCGCTCGACGGCCTCGGCTTCGAGACCAAGGTGAAGCTGCTTGCCGAAATCAACGCCTATGTTCGCGACAAGGATCCGCGGGTGCGTCAGGTGTCCGTCAGCCTCGGCGCGACCTGGCAGGTCGTCGAAATCATGCGGCCGGACGGCGAAAGCTACCGCGACATCCGACCGCTGGTGCGGGTGAACATTTCCGTCGTCGCCGGACAGGGCGACCGGCAGGAAACCGGCAGCCACGGCTATGGCGGCCGCGAGGGCTATGCCCGGTTCATCGAGACCAAGGCGTGGCGCTCCGTCGCCGACGACGCGATCCGTCAGGCCCTGGTCAATCTGGAATCGATTCCGGCGCCGGCCGGTGAGATGGACGTGGTGCTCGGACCCGGCTGGCCCGGCGTGATGCTGCACGAAGCGGTGGGACACGGCCTGGAGGGCGACTTCAACCGCAAGAAAACCTCCGCCTTCGCAGGGCTGATGGGTCAGCAGGTCGCGGCCAAAGGCGTCACCGTGGTCGACGACGGCACCATTTCGTCCCGGCGCGGCTCGCTGTCGATCGACGACGAGGGCACGCCGACCAATCGCACCGTGCTGATCGAGGACGGCATCCTGGTCGGCTACATGCAGGACCGTCAGAACGCGCGGCTGATGGGAATGAAACCCACCGGCAACGGCCGCCGCCAGGATTATGCCCACGTTCCGATGCCGCGCATGACCAACACCTATATGCCGGCGGGCGATCGCGACCCGGCCGAAATCCTCGCCTCGGTGAAGAATGGCATCTACGCCGCGAATTTCGGCGGCGGTCAGGTCGACATCACCTCGGGCAAATACGTGTTCCAGTGCACCGAGGCCTACAAGATCGAGAACGGCAAGCTCGGCGCGCCGCTGAAGGGCGCGATGCTGATCGGCAACGGTCCGACCGACCTGCATCGCATCACCATGGTCGGCAACGACACCGCGCTTGACGACGGCGTCGGCACCTGCGGCAAGAACGGACAGGGCGTGCCGGTCGGCGTCGGGCAGCCGACGCTGCGCATGGATCGGATCACGGTCGGAGGAACGGGCGGATGAGCTTGGAATCGTCAACGTCGGGCTCGATGGTTCGCCGCTGGGGTGGACAGATCGTTCAGATCGCGGCGATCGTGCTCGTGGTGCTGCTCGCCAAGGGCGCGCTCGCCGAGCCGTTCTACGTGCCGTCGGCATCGATGGAGCCGACGCTTTTGATCGGCGACGCGCTATTGGCGTCGAAATACCCTTACGGCTACTCGACCGCCTCGATGCCGATCCACGTCTCCTTTCCCGAGACGTCGCGCGTTTTCGGCGAACTGCCCAAACGCGGCGACGTCGTGGTCTTCCGCTGGCCGGGCGACCGTTCGCAAGTCTGGGTGAAGCGCGTCATCGGCCTGCCCGGCGACCGCATCCAGATGCGCGACGGCCAGGTCTGGATCAATGGACAGCCCGCTCCGTTGAAAGCCGACGGAATCGGCGAGGCCGAGGATGACAACGGCTCCGACGAGCCGGCGCACCGTTATGTGGAAACGCTGCCGGGCGGCGTCTCGCACACCATTTTCAAGATTCACGACAACGGCCGGCTCGACAACACCGCGGAAGTGACGGTGCCGCCGGGCCATCTGTTCGTGATGGGCGACAACCGCGACAACTCCGCGGACAGTCGCGTACCCGTCCGCCAGGGCGGCGTCGGCCTGCTCTCGACCGACAACCTGGTCGGCCGCGTCGATGCGATCGTCGGCTCGTGGGACATGGGCATCCGCAACCAACCGGTCTGGACCTGGCTCTCCGGATTCCGTCTCGCGCGTTTTTTCACGGCGGTGCACTGACAGAGCTTGCCGGCGAATAGCCCGACAACCGATCGAGCATGCTCTCGAAAAGTGGAAACCGGTTTTCGGAAAAAGATCATGCTCAAACAAAAAGACAAGCGACGAGTCTGATTCATCGCAGTTGAAACAGGCTCCGGCGGAGCGGCGGTGTCGCCGGCGTCGCCGGCGTCGCCGACATGATCGTGAGGCCGGATCCGGGACCGAACTTCTGCGCCGAGAGCTATTCGGCGAAAGTCAAACGGTGGAAGACACTGTGGCCGGAACTCACGGCGTTGCCTGCGTCCACGTCTTGACGGAACGCTATCGCACCACCCCGGAGGTGAAGCCAGGCCGGCGGTGCGGCGGCTTGATTTCCTTTTTCAGGAAGCATCGCGCGGCCTTGCCGGCATAGCCAGGCCGTGCATACGTCCATGCCCGACACTTGCTATCGGCATCGCAGGCATGGCGGCAGATTTGATCGGCGTCGGCTCGTTCGTCTTTCTTGAGTTCGAAGACGCGATAGTCGCCACCGGAGCGATCGGTGGACGTTTCGACCGGGCCGATCCGACGCTCGATCACGCCAGCCCCGCGCACGCCGGACACGCAGCAGGGATTCGCGATCCGCGGCGGAACGGCATTTTTGAGCCAGCACACCGCTATCTCCGACCCCTCGCCGGGATAGCTGAAGCTCCAGGAACGGCAATGGCGGTCGCGCTCGCAGGCCAGCGCGCAGTCGGCCGGGTCGCCCGACCGCAGCGTCATTCGCAGATAGTCAGCGCCGGGCCGGTCGAAATTCGTCTGCGCATGCGCCGGCCGCGCCGCTGCAAGGGCCATCATCGACAGCGCAGCCAGCAGGATCAGGCCAGCCTTCAATGCATTGACTTTCAACACAGGCCGCAAAGCTAAAGTGTCCCGAACAAGAAGAGCGCGGATAATGCTCATTCAATCGCCATGTTGATGTATGGCGGATGAACGGGCCGCCGCCAACCCGCCGCTGCTCCAAAGGCCGGACGAGAAGCGATTTCTTGTGGCCCAATCCGAATCCGACGTTCGCTTCGCGCGAATTCAGAACGCGTATTCGCTGTAGGCCGGTTCCACGGATCCCGCCCATGCGCCGTCGAATTTTTCCAGCATCTCCTCGGCGGGAGAGCGGCCTGAATCCAGGATCCGGTCGAGCGGCTCCAGATGCCGCGACTCGTCGCGACCGAGATGATCGACATGGCCGCGCCGGCGCAGCCCCGCATGCGCGAGCACCAGGCATTCCTTGGCGATCTCGAACAGATAACGATCCTTGATCCGGGCCTTGAATCCCATCCGCGGCACGTCATCGCGCAACGCCTGACGTTCCGGCGCATTCCAGCGCTTCACGATGTCCCAGGCCGCATCGAGGCTGCTGTTGTCGTAGAGCAGCCCGACCCAGAATGCCGGCAGTGCCGGCAGGCGCCCCCACGGCACCCCGTCGGCGCCACGCATTTCCAGATAGCGCTTGAGCCGCACCTCGGGAAAAATCGTCGACAGATGATTGGCCCAATCCGAAAGGGTCGGCCGCTCGCCGGGGATGGCCTCGTTCCTGCCGTCGAAGAAATCGCGGAACGAGGTACCGGACACGTCGATATAATTTTCGCCGCGCTTGACGAAATACATGGGAACGTCGAGCGCATAGTCGACCCAACGTTCGAATCCCATGCCGTCCTCGAACGCCCACGGGATCATGCCGGCGCGGGCATTGTCGGTGTCGCGCCAGATTTCCGAACGGAACGACAGGAAGCCATTTGGCTTGCCTTCGGTGAAGGGAGAGTTTGCGAACAACGCCGTCGCAATCGGCTGCAGCGCCACCGAGACGCGGAGCTTCTTGACCATGTCGGCTTCGGACGAGAAATCGAGATTGGTCTGAACCGTGCAGGTCCGGAACATCATGTCGAGGCCGTACCGGCCGACCTTCGGCATGTAGTCGCGCATGATTCTGTAACGGCCCTTCGGCATCATCGGAATCTGCGCCCGCGACCATGACGGCGTCATCCCAAGGCCGAGAAATCCGATGCCGAGCGGCGTCGCGATCTCCTTGACCTGCGCCAGATGCGCGGCCAGCTCCGACTGGGTCTGATGCACCGTTTCAACCGGCGCGCCCGACAGCTCGAACTGCCCACCGGGCTCCAGCGAAATCGCGCCGCCGCCGGTGACGTCATGGAGGCCGATGATGTTGCCCTGCTCCATGATCGGCTCCCAGCCAAGCAGGAGCTGCATGCCTTCCAGCAATGCGCCGATGCCGCGCGCGCCTTCATACGGCACGGGCTGGTGGCCCTGAAGCGTGAAAGGCGTTTTTTCGTGCTCGGTGCCGATGCGGAATTCGGACGCGGGCTTCACGCCGGCTTCCAGCCACGCCACGAGTTCGTCGCGCGATTGCAGCGGCGTCATATCGATCTGGTCACGCGCCATGAAAAATCCCGGTGTGGGGCGTTTCGATCGAACGCACGCAATGTAGGCCTAGAGAATATCGAGCCGAATGGCCCGCAACCGCGCAAGACGAAAGAGACCTCATCGCGCGGACGCACCGTCTCTCACAGCAAGCGCTTGAGCCTCATTGCAGGAACAACCGAGCCGGTCAAGCAGCCCGCAAAGCTTCGCGGCGTCGGCGTCGGAGAGTTTGGAGCCGACATGCTCTTCGATCGCCGCCGAATAGGCCTGCCACATCCTTTTCTGCAAGTCGCGTCCGGCCTCGGTGATCTCGACGAACTGACCGCGCTTGTCGGCCTTGCATTCACGCCGCGCCGCCAGCCCCTCATCGACCAGACGATCGATCAGGCGCGAGGTTGCGTATTGCGGCAGCAGCATCTGTTTTTCCAGCTCGACCGGTCGCAATTCGCCGGCCTGTGCGCGAGACAGTTCGGAGAGCGCGTCGTAGCAGGCGAGAGAGGGAAAACCTGCCTCCTTCAACTCGTGCTCCACCGTGTTCAGTACGCAGCTCTGCACGCGCATCAGGCGAATCCAGGCAGCGACCGCCTCGATGGAGGGTTTGCGTCTCATCATGAAGTCCTTGTCCCGCGACCAGCTTACCGTACTCGATGCAACTGCATCAATCGTGATCCAGTGGCCCCCAAGACCGCAGCTAAGACGCGGCCTACGATTCAGCAAAACGCCGGGGACATGGCGAAGGCGCTTTCGTCCGGGTTCCTCGCTCGCCCCGTCGCAAACCGGGCGTGAGGCGCGCTCGTGGTCATCGGCGCATGTGGCGCTGGAGCGGTCGTATCCAAAAGCCCTCCCGATGGAAAATGTTGTGTATAATCATTAATACAATCAAGGATTGTATATGGCTTGGCAGCGGGGCCTCGCGCCTTCCCCAAAATGCAACTTTTAGCCGTAGCCGCACAACTCCTTAACCCGTTGTTTACCGTAACACGAAAAGGTTGGGCCTCGGAGGCAGACCCTGCGCCGGTTTGAATTGTCTATTCAAAAGGCGCGCAGGGAGCCCGAAGGCGCATCGCATGCGCCGGACAGACACCGGACGAAAGCATGAACTCGCGCGGATCGTGGAGCGAAGACGGAATCGAACCATCCGTTCGCGAGCGGGCCGAAGCAGCCGCGCGGAACGCCGGAATGTCCCTGAACGAGTGGCTCAGCTCAACGGTCGGCAACGCCGTGCCGGTGGCGAAAGCCCCGCTCGCCAGCGAGGACAGCCACGACGTGGCGGACATTCATCGACGGCTGGATTCAATCACGCGACAGATCGACCAGTTGTCGAGCCCGGCCAGGCCCGGCGAACCCGCCGTCGCGCGCCAACTCAACGACGCCATCTCACGGCTGGATGCCAGGCTCGCCCGCGTCGCCGCACAGACGCCCCCGGCGGACCCGCAACACCGCGCCGACAGGGTGGAGCGTGCCGCGGCCGAGGTCTACAGCCGGTCGACGCTGCCCGATTCCGCCTCGCTCGAATTCGCGATCGCGGAAGTCGCGGCGCGCCAGCATGAACTCGATGACGCGTCGCACGCCTCGTCGCCGCGCCGCCCACCGCCTGTCGCCCCGGCGATGACACCACCGCGGCCGGCATCGGATTTCTCCGGCCTCGAACGTCAGCTCTTCAAAATCACGAGCCAGATCGAATCGCTGCAGCGCCCGGACGGAATCGAGCAGTCGATCGCCGCATTCCGCAGCGAGCTGGCTGGAATCCGCCACATCATCACGGAGGCGATGCCACGCCGCGCGATCGAATCGATCGAGAACGAGATTCGTTCGCTGTCGCAGCGCATCGACGACATTCGGCAAAGCGGAAGCGATGGCCAGGCGTTGGCGAATATCGAACGCGCCCTCAATGAGATCTACGACGCGCTGCGATCGCTGAAACCGGCTGAGCAACTTGCGGGATTCGACGACGCGATCCGTAATCTCGGCAACAAGATCGATACCATCGTACGCGACAGCGGCGACAGCGGCGTGGTGCAGCAGCTCGAAAACGCGATCGTTGCGCTTCGCGGCATCGTTTCCAACGTCGCTTCCAACGATGCGCTGGCGCGGCTCAGCGACGACCTCACCATGCTGTCGTCGAAGGTCGATCAACTCGGCCGATCCGACGGCCGTAGCGATTCGTTCTCCGCACTCGAACAGCGCGTCGCCGCCCTGACGGAGGCACTGGAAAACCGCGAACGCCCCGCCTCCGGCAGCTCCGAGCAGCTTGAAGAAGCCGTACGCGCGCTATCCGATCGTCTCGACCGTCTGCCGGCCGGTCACGATTCATCGTCGGCGCTGGCGCATCTCGAACAACGGGTCTCGTTACTGCTCGAAAGACTCGACACCGCAAGTCCGCACCCCGGAACCGATCTCGGGCGCGTCGAGGAAGGTTTGCAGGATATCCTGCATCATCTGGAACGGCAGCAGGCCGGGCTTGCGGCGCTGGCCGAAAGCGGCCCGCGCAATGCAGGCCCCGCGATGGACAGCGAGGTCGTCGAGGCGATCAAGCGCGAACTGTCGGAGATGCGCTTCTGCCAGTCGGAAACCGACCGTCATACCCAGGACTCGCTCGAGGCCGTTCATAACACGCTCGGGCATGTTGTCGACCGGCTGGCGATGATCGAGGGTGATCTGCGCGCAGTCCGCGCCATGCCTGCCGCCCCGCCTCGCGGAGCGACACCGGAGCCGCCGGCGGGCCAGCCGCCAAGGCCCGAATTGCCGAATCCCGTGCTGTCGCAGATGACGACGCCGCAACCTGCTCCGGCCACCTCGACGCCACCGCCGATTCCGCCGCGCGCGATGGACGAAGGTTCAAAGGAAACCTTGGAGCATTCGGGAACGCGGCGCCCGCCGCAACCGCGCCCCGCGATCGATCCGGACCTGCCGCCCGATCATCCCCTGGAGCCGGGTACCCGTGTGGTGGGACACGGAGCGTCGACGTCGGAGCGCATCGCAGCTTCCGAAAGCACGATCGGCCAAATCACGGATGCGCCAAGCGATCGATCGGCTTCATCTTTCATCGCTGCGGCGCGTCGGGCCGCGCAGGCGGCCACCGCGGCTTCGCCATCGCCCGACAAGACCGGCCGAACCAAGATCGCCATCGAACCGGCCAATCCCGCCACACGCGGGTCCAGCCTCACCTCCAAGATCCGCTCGCTGCTCGTCGGAGTCAGCGTGGTGGTGATCGTGCTCGGCGGATTCAAGTTCGCACTGTCGCTGCTCGATGGACCCCAGCGCGCGGCGGTCAGCGACACCAGCCCGGTCGTTCCGTCCGAGGCGACGCCGCCGCCCGTCGATGCCAAGCCCGCTTCCGACAATCCTGCGACGCCGTCGATGACTTCGCCCACGCCGCTCGACCGGCAATCGATGATTTCGCCGCCATCCGAAAGCAGCGCGGCGCCGTCCGAAAACCCGTCAGACATGCCCCCGGCAAGCCAGCCCGCCGACATCACCGGCGCGATTCCCGGCACCTCTGCACGTCCTGCGGCTGCACACACGCTGGAGCCGATATCAATTCCCCGCTCCGAATCCCTCCCCGACAGTATCGGCAGCCCGAAGCTGCGGAGCGCCGCGCTCCACGGCGACGCCGCGGCGGCGTTCGAAATCGGCGCCCGCTATGCGGAGGGCAAAGGCGTTGCCGTCAATTACAGCGAAGCTGCGAAATGGTACGATCGCGCGGCGCGCGCCGGCGTGGTGCCCGCCATGTTCAGGCTTGGCACCCTGCATGAAAAGGGCCTCGGCGTAACCAAGGACGTCGATGCGGCACGACGCTACTATTTGCAGGCGGCCGAACGGGACAACGCCAAGGCCATGCACAACCTCGCGGTGCTTGACGCCGATGGCGGCGGCAAGGGCGCCAACTACACCAGCGCGGCGCAATGGTTCCGCAAGGCCGCCGAGCGCGGCGTCGCCGACAGCCAATTCAATCTCGGCATACTCTATGCCCGTGGCATCGGCATCGAACAAAATCTCGCGGAATCCTACAAATGGTTCAGCCTTGCTGCCGCTAACGGCGACGTCGACTCCAGCCGTAAGCGCGACGAAGTCGCCAAGCGGCTCGATCCGCAGACGCTTGCCGCGGCCAAGCAGGCGGTTCAAACGTTCGTTCCCAAGCCTCAGCCGGAGGATGCGGTCGGCGTCGCAAGTCCCGCCGGCGGATGGGACGGCGCGGCCGCACAGCCCGCAGCAAAGCCCCTGGCCACAACAAAGCCCCAGACCAAGACCACGGCGACCAAGACCACGGCAGCTCGTTCCGCGCCGGCCAAGCAGGCGATGGCCAGGCAGGCTGCGCGTTAATCCCCGTTAGTCATCGACGTTGGACCTGAGCGGGAGCCGGGCGAAAAAGCCCGGCCGTGCCGAATTCGTTAACCCCGGCCGCTGATGATTTCGGTTATGCAAGTGATGCGGCCTGCAACCTCGCCGCACATCGAAGGTCCATGCTGCGGAAAGGCGCCGGCCGGCCCGCGGCCAAATCCGAAATCGAACGCGCGTGCAACTCTATCTCCCGATCGCCGATCTTCCGGTCAACGTATTCCTCATCCTGGCGATGGGCGCGGCGGTGGGTTTCGTATCCGGCATGTTCGGCATCGGCGGCGGCTTCCTGATGACGCCACTGCTGATCTTTATCGGCATCGCGCCTGCGGTCGCTGTCGCAACCGTCGCTAGCCACATCGCCGCTTCCTCCTTCTCCGGCGCGCTATCCTACTGGCGCAGGCGCGCGATCGATCCGATGCTCGCGCTGATCCTGTTGGGCGGCGCCATCGCCGGAACCATGCTCGGCGTCTGGACCTTCACGCAGTTGCGCGCGCTGGGCCAGCTCGATCTTTTGATCGCACTGTCCTATGTGGTGCTATTGTCCGGCGTCGGCGGAGCGATGTTCTGGGAGGGATTGCGCGCCATGCGGCGTGCCCGGCATGGTCAGGTGGTACCGCCGCGGCGCTCCGGCGGTCACGGCTGGATCCACGGTCTGCCGCTGAAAGTCCGTTTCAAGCGTTCCAAAATCTATCTATCGGCGATCCCGGTGGTCGCTATCGGACTCGCCATCGGCTTCATCGGCGCGATCATGGGTATCGGCGGCGGCTTCATCCTGGTGCCGACGCTGATCTACCTGCTGCGCATACCGACGTCGACGGTGATCGGCACCTCCATGCTGCTCACCCTCGTCACCATGACCTTCGCCACCGTACTGCACGCCGCCACCAACCATCTTGTCGACGTCGTGCTCGCATTGATCCTGATGACCGGCGGCGTGACCGGCGCCCAATTCGGCGCACGCGCCGGCCAGCGCATCCGCGGCGAACACCTGCGCCTGCTGCTCGGGCTGTTGATCCTGGCGGTCGGAATCCGCTTTGCGGTCGAATTGGGCATTCGTCCCAACGACCTTTACACCCTCCGAGAAATAACGGGCGGTCCATGAGGAGGCGCGCAACATTCCCGGCGATGGGCCTGGCGCTGCTGCTCAGCGCTGCCTTCGTCGCGGACGATGCGCGCGCCGAGCACTTGATCGTCTCGGTGTCGAACCATCGCGTTACCGTGACGTCGAACTATTCGGGCGAGGAGCTGGTGCTGTTCGGCTCCATCGAGCGCGACGGCAATGCCGCCGTTCCGCGCAGCGGCTACGATCTCGTCGTGACCGTCAGCGGTCCCCGCGCCGATATGGTCACGCGCCGCAAAGAGCGCCGGTTCGGCATCTGGGTCAATGCCGATTCCCGGGAATTTCTCCAGGTCCCATCCTATCTTGCGGCATTCGCCAACCGGCCGCTGGACAAGATCGCCCCGCCGGACGTCCTGCGACGGCAGCAGCTCGGATTGAACAACGTGCTGCTGAGGCAGCGCGTCGGACCCGATTACGCCGACGTCGTCACGAGCGACCCGTTCCGCCGCGCCTTCATAAGGCTGCGCGCCGAACAAGGGCTGTATCGCGAGAACACATCGGCCGTGACCTTCCTGACGCCGACCCTATTCCGCACCAGTATTCCGCTTCCGGCGGAAGTGCCGATCGGCACCTACACCGTCGGAATCAAGCTCCTCGCGGATGGCGCGCTGGTCGCAAAGACCGAGACGGCGTTCGAAATCGTCAAGGTCGGTTTCGAGCAGTTCGTCGCCACAGCCGCACGGCAACACGGCCTCCTCTACGGCGTGGCGACGGCATGTATAGGGCTGATGGCGGGCTGGATGGCGTCGATCGTCTTCCGCAGAGACTGACGGGCAATCCATGGCGCGCTACAGCGCCCATGCGACGCCCATCGCGACGACTCCGGCGGCCATCACTGCGGTGGCAAGCCAGCCCAGCCAATACAGCTTGCCGGTGACGACAAACCTGCCCATGACGTCGCGGCGGCGCACCATCGCCATCAGCAGCACCATCACGGGCACCGCAAGCACGCCGTTGATGACCGCGCTCCAGTACAACGCCTGGATGGGGTCGACGGGTGTGAAATTGAGAGCGATCCCGATCGCCGCCGACAGCGCCAGCACCCCATAGAACGCCGCCGCCTCCTTCGGCTTGCGCGCCAGCCCGACCGGCCATCGCCGTCCCTCGCCGACGGCGTAGGCCGCCGAGCCCGCCAGCACCGGAATCGCCAGCAAGCCGGTGCCGACGATGCCGAGCGCGAAGATCACTTCCGCGAACCGGCCCGCAATCGGCCGCAACGCTTCCGCGGCCTGCGCCGACGTCTCGATGTCGGTCTTGCCGGCGGCATGAAAGGTCGCGGCGGCGGTGAGGATGATCGCGATCGCGATCAGGCTGGAGAACGCCATCCCGACGATGGTGTCGGCGCGGATGCGGCTGAACTCCTGCCGCGCGCCATGATGCCGGTGGAGCAGCGGCTGTTTCGCGGAATCGACCCGCTGATCCTCGGCTTCCTGCGAAGCCTGCCAGAAGAACAGATAGGGCGAGATCGTCGTGCCCAGGATGGCGACGACGGTGGTGAGAAACGAGGCGTTGAATTCCACGCGCGGGATCAGCAGGCCCGCGACCGCTTCGCCCCAGGACACATGCGCAACCGCCATCGCGCCGACATAGGTGAACAGGCTCAGCGTCAGCCATTTCAGGACTGCGACATAGCGGGCGTAATCCAGAAAGATCTGCGCCACCACCGATGTGACGCCGAACAGCAGCACGTAGGCAAAGGTGGGACCGCCGAACAGCAGCCTCGACGCATCCGCCATGGCGCCGAGATCGGCGGCAACGTTGATGGTGTTGGCGATAAACAGCAGCGCGACGATGCCGTTCAGCAGGCTGCCCGGATAATGGCGGCAGACATTGCCGGCGATGCCATGCCCGGTGACGCGCCCGACCCGCGCGGAAATCTCCTGGATCGCCGCCATCAGCGGAAACGTCAGCACCATGGTCCAGCTCGCGGCATAGCCGAGCTGCGCGCCGGTCTGGCTGTAGGTGCCGATGCCGGAGGGGTCGTCGTCCGCCGCGCCGGTGATGAGGCCCGGACCCAGCGTTTTGAAAATGGCACGCCACCGAAGCGGCTCCCGACCCTCGCCTTTCAAAGACAGGTTGGACGTGCCCAGCTCTTCATTTTTTTCGCGAACCGCTTTTGAATGTTCCATTCCCGCTCCAGCCGCGCCAGACAACGCGGTGGGCAAATTCCGGTTCCGGAGACAGAACTCATGCGCCGGGACCGACGGACCACGCCCGCGCATTCGCCACGGATCAGTCTGTTGCGGTGATTTCGATCTCGGTCGCGATGCCCGGTTCCAGCATTTTCAGCCGTGCGCCAAAACCGAGTATGTCGAACGACGACCTGAGATCGTCGCCATTCTGTCTCAGATGCTTCCATCCGTCGTGATGCACCGGCACGATCATGGCATCTGGAAAAGCTCTGGCCGTTTCGATGGTGTCGTTGGTGTCCATGGTGATGTGGAAAGGCCCGCGCGTCTGCGCCGCGCCCGCGAAAGGCAGCACGATCCCTGCCTTGAAGCGCTTCGCCACTTCGGCGACCCCCTCGAACCAGACCGTGTCGCCGGTGATATAGACCGGCCGGATGCCCGGATCGGCCAAGGTCAGAACGAAGCCGATGACGTCGCCCGCGATGGGCTCGATCCCGGCTGGACCATGCCGCGCGGGCGCAGCCGTGATCGTCAACACGCGTCCATCGGGCTTGGTGAGGCGGGCGCTCGCCCATGGTGCCAGGCCTTCAGCATGGCCGCCGAGCCGCTTCGCCCCCGCGACCGTTGTCAGCACGCGAGTTGCGGTTTTCAGAAAATCCCGGCCCGAATCGTCGAGATTGTCACGGTGCTGGTCGTGGCTGAGCAGCACAGCATCGACCGCACCGATGTTGTCGGCGCTGAGCGCAGGACCCGACAGCTTTTCGAGTGTCACATGCGGCAGCGTGTACGAGCCGGGCGCGTCGAAGGTCGGATCGGTCAGCAGACGGAAGCCGCCGACTTCGATCAGGGCCGTCGGGCCGCCGATCAGGGTGATACGGAGCGAGGTCATGGCAGGTCTCCTAGCTCGCGGGCTGCGTTCGGGCGGCCGCGGGACGGGTGACGAGGTAAATGCCGAGCGCCACCGGAACGATCCCGAGCAGATCGCGGAGCGCGAGGTGCTCGCCGAGCACCAGCCAGGCGAACAATATGGCAAGCGGCGGCATCAGGAAGTGATAGGCACTTGCCGCGGTCGCGCCGCAGACCTTGAGCAGGTGAAACCACAGCACATAGGCGAGGATCGAGCCGCACAGCACGAGGTAGGCAAACGCCGCCAGCAGGCGCCAGCTCGGCGCGATATCGCCGACATCGGACAGCGCCGACGCGAACGGCAGCAACGCGACGCCGCCAGCCAGATTCTGGATGCCGTTGCCGAGCCACAGATCGCCTTTCGGCGCAAAGACCTTGAACAAGATGGTGCCGCCGACGATCGAGGCGAGCGATGCCAGCGTGAACATGATTCCGTGCAGGCTGTCGGTGCCGACCGAGATGCGATCCCAGACGATGAAGGCGACACCTGCGATGCCGAGCAAAAGGCCTGCGACCTTGCGCCAGGTCAGGCTCTCGCCGAGAAAGACAGCGGCCAGCACAGCGGTGACCACCGGATTGGCGCTGACGATCAGGCCGCCGAGACCGGCCGAGACGGTTTGCAGACCGGTGTAGCCAAGGCCGAGATACAGCGCATTGTTGGCGATGCCGAGCAACGCAAAGATCGCGACGTCGCGGCGGGAGAGCGACCAGCCCTCGCCCCGCAGCATGGCAATGCCGAAAATCAGGATGGCCGCCAGCAGAAATCGCGCGGTGAGCAGGATCAGCGGCGGACAATCGGTGACGCCGATCTTGCCGGCGACGAAGGCGAAGCTCCACAGCAGGCAGAACGCGGCGATGGCGAGCGGCAGCGTGTTGAAGGCGGAGCGTGGTGCGGCGGGCGAGGCAAGGGAGGGCGACATGAGGGACATCGGGAAGTCTCCTTTGCCTCCGATGTAGGCCCGGGCCTTGCCATTTGGAAATTAAATGATAAAATATTGATAAGTGGATTTTCGAATGGTTTACGCCATGCTGGATCTGGAGTTGCTGCGCAGTTTCGTGTCCGTGGTTGACGCCGGGGGCTTCACCCGCGCCGGCGAGCGCGTCCACCGCACCCAGTCGACCGTCAGCCAGCAGATCAAGCGGCTGGAGGACGACTTTGGCCGTCCCCTGCTCAATCGCATCGGCAAGAAGGTCGTGCCCACTGAGGATGGCGAGCGGCTTTTGGCCTATGCACGGCGTCTGCTGGCGCTGGCGGAGGAAACCCGCGACGTGCTGGCGCGACCGAAAGGCGACGGCGTGGTCCGGCTCGGCATCCCCGAGGATTTCGCCGCCTATCGCCTGACCGAATTGCTGGCGAGTTTCATGCGCTCGCGTCCCGGTTTGCGGCTCGACGTCCGCGCCGACCAGAGCATGTGTCTGCGCCGCGACCTCGAGCGCAGCGAACTCGATCTGGCGCTGCTCAAGCGACCCGCCGGCGAGAAGGGCGGCATCAGCGCATGGCCCGAGCGGGTCCACTGGGTGACCAGCAAGATCCATCCCGTCGATCCGGGAACGCAATCCGTTCCGCTGATCGGTTTTCCGCCCGGCTGCCTGTATCGGGCCGGCGCCATTCACGCCATCGAAAGCGCGGGCCGCACCTGGCACATGGCCTATACCAGTTCGAGCCTCGCGGGAATCCAGGCCGCGGTCGCCGCCGGCCTGGGCCTGGGCCTTCTCTCCGAGATCGCGATTCAGCCCACGCATCGCGTCCTGAGCGCAAAAGACGGCTTCGCGCCGATCGCCAAAACCGAAGTGGCGCTGATGGCTACGCCGGAGGCGAGCCCGGCCACGCTGCGCATCGCCGATCTGCTGGCGAATTTCTGCGATTCGGTGCAGGCGAAGGCGGCGTGATCAACAGCAGCGCGATGCCGCGATCGCGTGCATCCGGCTGTCGCCGAGCACATGCGCGACGAAATCGGTCGAGAATATCCGGGCGAACGCCCTGTCGCGGATGCTGAGGCCGCCGGCATAGGCGCCGAACGCCGGCATAACGGTGCGTTCTCCGTCGCTTGCAAAACAGCGCCGCTCCATGGAACGGCCACGCGTCGAGACCCGCGCCTTTGGATGCAGGTGACCTGCGATTTCTCCGACCTCACCTGTCGGCTCATGGCGGAACACGATCCCGCCCAGCGCCACCTCGGTTGCGACCACGCCGCCGAGATCGCACGGCAGCGCCGGATCGTGGTTGCCGGAAATCCAGATCCAGTCGCGTCGCGCCTGCAGAGCCGAAAGCGCCTCGCGATCCGGCGCCGACAGCCGCTGATGGGCGTCAGGATCGTGAAAGCTGTCGCCGAGCGCGATCACGATGCACGGATCATAATGCGCGATGACGGTCGCAAGCCGCGCAAGCGTCGCCTGGGTGTCATAGGGCGGCAGCAGCACACCGCGGGTCGCGAAGCTCGAGCCCTTTTCCAGATGCAGGTCGGAGACGACAAGCAGACGCTCCTGTTCCCAGAACAACGCGCCTGAGAGATCGGCCACAAACGCGACGGCTGCGACCAGCAGGGGTGAGCCCGGACGGGCATCGTTGATGGCCAGCACGCTCAAGAGGTGATCCGAATCGGAAAGAGGCTCGTCGCTTTCATAGATCATGCGAACGATCTTCCGGAAAGAGCCGAGACCAAGGGAACCCGGCAAATATGGACCGCGACGGCATCACCGCTCCATCGCTTCCTTGACGAGATCCTCGGCCGCTTCCGCGAGCAACTCGTCCGACGCCTCGCCATAAACCGCCTCGCGGCCGATCTCCAGCATCACGGGAACCGCGAGCGGCGAAATATGGTCGAGCGGCTTGTGGGTGATGCGCCCCTTGATACGCGCCAGCATATCGCTCAGGCGGCGGATATCGAGCAGTCCGGTCGCGGCGTCCGCCCGCGCCGCGCGCAGCAGCACGTGATCCGGTTGATGCTTGCGCAGCACGTCGTAGACCAGATCGGTCGAGAACAGAACCTGACGCCGGCTTTTCTCCTCGCCGGTGAAGCGGCGCGCGATCAGCCCCGAGATGATGGCGCAACTGCGGAAGGTGCGCTTCATCAGCGCCGATTCCGCAAGCCATGCCTCGAGATCGTCGCCCAGCATATCCGGATCGAACAGCGCGTCGAGATCGAGCCGGCGTTGCCGGATCATGGTCGACGCATCACCGAGCATCCAGATCGCCAGCGCGTATTCATTGGCGACGAAGCCGAGGGGCCGCACACGCATGCGCTCCAGCCGCCGCGTCAACAGCATGCCGAGCGTCTGATGCGCGAGCCGTCCCTCGAACGGATAGCAGACCAGATAGTGCTTGTCGGCGCGCGGGAAGCTTTCGACGATCATCTCGCGCGCATGAGGGACGCGCGAGAATGACGCCTGCAGCGACAGCCATTCCCGCACCTGGTCCGGCAAGCCGTTCCAGGCGCGCTTGTCGTCCAGCAGATTGCGCACGCGTTCGGCGAGATAGGTCGAGAGCGGGAACTTGCCGCCCATGTAGGACGGCACCTTCGGACTGTCGTCATTGGCGCGCGAGACGTAGACCTGATCCTCAACCAGCGCCTCGTAGCGCACGATCTCGCCGCCAAATACGAAGGTGTCGCCGGCAACAAGTCCCTCGATGAAATATTCCTCGATCTCGCCCAGCATCCGCCCGCCGCGCGCGATCGCGCCGGTCGATCCCTTGCTCCCGTTTCGGCCGCCGTGCCGCGAGCGCACCAGCTTCACCTTCAGCATCGCTTCCTCGACGATGGTGCCGACGTTGAGGCGATAGCTCTGCCGCACGCGCGGATTGGCGACGCGCCAGCGGCCGTCCTTGTCCTGCCTGATGCGGGCGAAGCGCTCATAGGTCTTCAGCGCATAGCCGCCGGTGGCGACAAAATCGATCACGTCATCGAAATCGGCGCGCGCGAGATTCGCGTAGGGCGCCGCGGTGCGCACCTCGTCGAAGAGTTGATCGGCATGGAACGGCTCGCCGCAGGCGCAGCCGAGCACGTGCTGCGCCAGCACGTCGAGCGCGCCGGAGCGCAAGGGCGGCGTATCCTGCGCGTTCTCGTTCACCGCATCGATGGCGACGCGGCATTCGAGCACCTCAAACCGATTCGCCGGCACCAGCACCGCGCGCGAGGCCTCGTCGAGCCGGTGATTGGCGCGACCGATGCGCTGCATCAGCCGCGACGATCCTTTCGGCGCGCCGATGTTGATGACGAGATCGACGTCGCCCCAGTCGACGCCGAGATCGAGCGACGACGTGCAGACCACGCCGCGCAGGCGGCCCGCCGTCATCGCCTGCTCCACCTTGCGGCGCTGCGCGACGTCGAGCGAGCCGTGATGCAGCGCGATGGCGAGACCGTCGTCATTGATGCGCCAGAGATCCTGGAACAGCATCTCGGCCTGGCTGCGGGTATTGACGAACACCAGCGTCGTCCTGTTGCGCCTGATGAGATCGTAGACCTCTGCCAACGCGTGTCGCGCCGAGTGCCCCGCCCATGGCAGCCGTTCGCTTGTGTCGAGCATTTCGACGACCGGAGCCGCGGCGCCACCGGCCGTGACGATATCGGCGGCGGCAGTTCGGCTTTCGGGTTGCGGCACCAGAAATCGCGCCAGCGACTCCGGGTCGGCCACCGTGGCCGACAGACCGATCGCGCGCATCTGCGGCGCCAGCCGCCACAATCGCGCCAGCGCCAGCGACAGCAGATCGCCGCGTTTTGAGGTCACCAGCGCGTGCAGTTCGTCGAGCACCACGCGCCGCAACGACGAGAACAGGAACGGCGCATCGTCCGACGCCAGCAGCAGCGCCATCTGCTCCGGCGTCGTGAGCAGAATGTCCGGCGGATAGCGCCGCTGCCGCTGCCGCCGCGACACCGGCGTGTCGCCGGTGCGGGTCTCGACCTTGATCGGCAGTTCCATCTCCGCGATCGGAGCTTCGAGATTGCGGGCGATATCGACCGCCAGCGCCTTCAGCGGCGAGATGTAGAGCGTGTGAAGGCCTCTTCCCTCTCCCCGTTCGCGGGGAGAGGGTGGCGCGAAACGCGTCGGGTGAGGGGCGGCCTCGGATAGTGCTATCTGCCCCTCACCCGGTTTGCTCGCTTCCCTCGCAAACCGACCTCTCCCCGCAGGCGGGGAGAGGTGTTTCTCACTCAACTCCACCAGCGTCGGCAAAAATCCCGCCAGCGTCTTGCCGGCGCCGGTCGGCGCGATCAGCAGCGTCGAATGGCCCTCGCGCGCCTTGCGCAACAATTCGAGTTGATGCGCGCGCGGCAACCACCCACGCATCGCAAACCAGCGCAGGAAACCGTCGGGCAGCGGAAGCCGCGCTTCGCGATCAGCGATGTCCACGCTCCGAGAGGTAGGCGGTCCTGCTTGTCCGGTCGAGGCCGGGAGCGGAGCGAATCAGCGCGTCGATCCGCGGAGCGGCTGCCTCGCATGGTCCCGAGGCCGCCAAGGCATTGAGCCGATGTCGGCGACCCACATGCCCGATCACTGATTTTTCGCCTTTTTTCAGCAAACAACCATCATTCCCGGCGACTGTGGCTACCGAAACACAGACAAGTTACCGGTCGAAGCGTACAGTTCCGCACACATTCGCAGATGGGGAACACAATGAAAAAAATTCTGCTCGGCGCTCTGCTCGCCAGCACCGCGATGAGCGCCCAGGCGGCCGATCTCGCGGTTAAGGCTCCTTATTACAAAGCGCCGGTAGTCGCCATTTACGACTGGACCGGTTTCTATGTCGGCGCGAACGTCGGTCTCGGGCTCGGCCGCAACCGGACGATTCACGACGCAGCAGGTCCTGCCTCCGACAATTCCACCTATCTCTCGCCGCAAGGCGCCATTGGCGGCGGTCAGATCGGCTATAACTGGCAGACCAATTCGTTCCTGGGACCGTTGGTGCTCGGCGTCGAGGCCGACATCCAGGGCGCCGATATGCGAGATGGTTATCCCAATCTTCCGATCAATCTCGGCGCTCAATATTCCCAGAAGCTGGACTGGTTTGGCACGGTTCGCGGTCGTGTCGGTCTCGCCACCGGTCCGGTCCTGACCTACATCACGGCTGGCTACGCCTATGGCAATGTCAATACCACCGTGACGGAAGGCGGGGTGGCGTCGTCAGTCGGCAGCGGCCGCGGCGGCTGGACCTGGGGCAGCGGTGTGGAGGCCGCCCTGGGCGGCAACTGGACCGGCAAGATTGAATATCTTTGGCTGGACCTCGGCAACAGGACCGATGCGCTGGCATTCGCCGGACAATCGCTTCGCAGCGAATACCGTGAAAACATCTTTCGCGTCGGTCTGAACTATCGCATCGGTGGCAACAGCAATTATACGCCTGTCGCAGCGGCAAACTGGACCGGGTTTTATCTCGGCGGCAATGTCGGCTCAGGAACGGCGCGCAATCGCAGTTCGATGGTCGGCAGCGGCGCAAACGAGCTATTCAATCTGACCCCGGACGGAATCATCGGCGGCGTGCAGGCCGGGTACAACTGGCAGGCCGGCAACTGGGTCTACGGCCTCGAAGCCGACATCCAGGGCTCGACCCAGCAGGATAACAAGACTTGTATCCTGGGATGCATTGCGGCTGAGTCCGCCGCCTATGACGCAACGCTGCCGTGGTTTGGCACCGTGCGTGGACGTCTTGGCTATTCGATTGGCTCGACGTTGTTCTACGGCACCGGCGGTCTTGCCTATGGCGACGTGAAGACAAGAATGACCGGAACTTTCCTAGGAACAACAAATGTTAATTCCCTAACCGAAACCCGCACCGGCTGGACAGTGGGCGCCGGCATCGAAACGCCTTTTACCTTCCTGGGGCTGTTCGGACCGAACTGGACTACCACAACCGAATATCTCTATGTCGATCTGGGATCGACGTCGGCTGCGGAATTGGTTGGCGGTCTGCCGGTGACCACCACGACCGAGGTCAAGGAGCACATCTTCCGCACCGGCCTGAACTATCACTTCAACACGCCGGTAACCGCGAGATACTGATCGCAGCGGGTCCGGGCTTTCAAAGTCCGGTGCAGGCTGTGTGAAAACTTGGGGAGTGGGCAAGAAGGCCGCATCGGATGACGATGCGGCCTTTTTTCATGGGTGGATTTCGACGTGTTGCCGCGGCAACGATCCGTGAAAGCAGTGACTCTTCTGCGGAAGCCGGCATAATCCTCGCGCCATGTCCGATCTCGTGATCCGAGCCGCCAATGAGGCCGACCTTCCAGCCGTCACCGAGATTTACGAGCACGCCGTCCGTTTCGGGACCGCGACTTTCGAGCTTGTCCCACCCGATCTCGCGGAAATGACGCGGCGTTTCGGCGCGCTGACGGATGACGGCTTTCCTTTTCTGGCCGCGGAACTGGCGGAAGCCGTGGTCGGCTATGCCTATGCCGGTCCCTACCGGTCAAGGCCGGCCTATCGCTTCACCGTGGAGGACTCGATCTATCTGGTCCCCGCCGCCCAGCGCCGCGGCATCGGGATACAGTTGCTGCGCCGCCTGATCGCCGAATGCGAGGCGCGCGGCTATCGCCAGATGATCGCGGTCATCGGCGATTCCGCCAATGCGGGATCGATCGGGGTGCACGCGCGCGCAGGCTTTGCGATGATCGGCACTCATCGCTCGGTCGGCCTCAAGTTCGGCCGCTGGCTCGACACCGTGATGATGCAACTCCCGCTTGGCGACGGCAGCACGACAATCCCCGACGGCACGGCGGGCTGACGACCGACACGGTTGGCGGACCGTCGCGCTTTGTTTCCCCACGCCGATCGGATTTCGGGCCCCGTTCCGGTTCGCAGGGGCTCCCGAAGACTTAACGCGACGGGCCGCCGCACTTGCGCGGCCTGATCCGCAATTCCCATGTTCTGAGGTGCCGTCCCCATTCCCCGGGGGCGATCCGAGGAGTTCGATGAACTATTTTCGCACTGCGATCCTGCTGGCAGGCCTCACCGGCCTGTTCATGGGTGTGGGCTATCTGATCGGCGGCGCCAGTGGCGCGATGATCGCGCTCGCTGTCGCGGCCGCAACCAATATCTTCGCCTACTGGAACTCCGACCGCATGGTGCTGTCGATGTACGGCGCCCACGAGGTCGACGCCGGCACGGCGCCCGACCTGCACCGGCTGGTGGCCGACCTCGCCGCGCGCGCCGGGCTGCCGATGCCGCGCGTATTCCTGATGGACAACCCGCAGCCCAATGCCTTCGCCACCGGCCGCAATCCGGAGAACGCTGCGGTGGCGGTGACCACCGGGCTCGTGCAATCCTTGCGCCGCGAGGAACTGGCTGGGGTGATTGCGCATGAACTCGCGCACATCAAGCATCATGACACGCTTCTGATGACGATCACCGCAACGATCGCCGGCGCGATCTCGATGCTGGCGCAGTTCGGCATGTTCTTCGGCGGCAATCGCGACAACAACGGACCCGGCATCCTCGGTTCGCTTGCGATGATGATCCTCGCGCCGCTCGCCGCCATGCTGGTGCAGATGGCGATCAGTCGAACCCGCGAATACGCGGCCGACGAGATGGGCGCGCGCATCTGCGGTCAGCCGATGTGGCTCGCCTCGGCGCTCGCGAAGATCGACAGCGCCGCTCATCAGGTGCCGAACATGGAGGCGGAACGCGCGCCCGCCACCGCGCACATGTTCATCATCAATCCGCTGTCGGGGCGCGGCATGGATAATCTCTTTGCCACTCATCCTTCGACCGAAAACCGCATCGCAGCGTTGCAGAAGCTCACCGGGCAATCCGGCTTTGCTCCGACCGCATCAGATGGCCGTTCCAGCAGCGCCTGGGGCGAGCAGTCGCCTCCACGACGTGGTCCCTGGGGCTAGCTACATCGCCAGGCAAACCACCTTGGTCGCGTGAGGATCGTCTCCGGTTCATGGCAGGCGAGCGAATCGGCTGCGGCCAATCGCCCGCGGTCCATCGCTTGCCCGCCAGTTCGGAATCGGTTTCGTGTGACGCTTTGGCATGGAGATTCCATAGAAATGCTCAAGCGGATTGCGATGCTGACTATTGCGATGGGTTTGTTCGGCGCGATGGCTGCTGCCAGTGCCGACGCCGTCATTCCCACCAGGGATATTGCCGGCGCCAGGGATAACGCGCTGCTGAAGCGTTACGACGGCTCGTTCGTCGTGAGCTATGAGCGTCTCGCCTTCACCGATTTCAAGGTGCCGCTGTCGAGTCTCGAAAAGGCGGACGACGATCAGCGCGATCGCATGAACAACCGGGTGTTCAAACCGAAAGAGGAAATCGAGGTCGAGGGGGCGCGCACGCGGATTGCCTACCTGATGCCGGCCGGGCGCTCGCCGCTTGAGGTGTTGCGCAACTATCAGGACGTTGTGAAAGAGGCCGGCGGTGAAGTCCTCTACACTTGCAAAAAGGACGAATGCGGCGGCGATCCCGAGCGCTCCAGCGACGGCGGCGGCGGTGAAATGAGCCTCATGATGTATTTCGTTTACGCGAGCCAGCTCAAGGATGCGGATTTTTCCAACGGCAAATGCGCGCTGGCGTCTCATATCGACGATCAGCGATTTTTCGCCGCGAAAATTCCGCAAGGCGGCGGAGACGCCTATGTCACGGTGCAGACGTTCCAGGTCAAGGACGACCTGTACTGCAAGGCGTTCAACGAACGGACCGTGGCGCTGGTGCATATCGTCGAGCCTAAGCCGCGCGAACAGAAGATGGTCGTGGTGAAGGCCGAGGAGATGGCGCGAAGCATCGGCACGACCGGCCGCGTCGCCCTTTATGGCATTTTCTTCGACACCGACAGAGCCGATCTCAAATCCGAGTCCGGTCCGACGCTGGCCGAGATCGCAGGCCTGCTCAAGGCCGACCCGAGGCTCGCTGTGCTGATCGTCGGTCACACCGACAATCAGGGGGCGTTCGACCACAATCTCGACCTGTCTCGCCGACGCGCCGAGGCGGTGGTGAAGGCACTGGCGGCGAATTACAGGATCGATCCCAGGCGCCTGCGCGCGGCCGGGGTCGGCATGATGGCGCCGGCGGCATCGAATGACGCCGACGACGGCCGAGCCAGGAATCGCCGGGTGGAAGTGGTCAAGCTGAACTGACGGGCTGCCTTTCGGCCCACGCGCGCCGCGACGTCAGCTCTGACCTCGTCCCGACACCGGCGGCAAATTGACGGGCCGCCGGTGGGGATTCTCTGTGTGCGGGTTCGGTCGGTAACGTTAACGAGCCGGCCCAGCCCCCCTGTCGCGGGCTTTCGCGCGTCGCCCCGACCATGTTTGCGCACCCTGGAAAAATAATTGGAACCAAAGAGCGGTATGAGGCGTTTCGTTCCGATGTGACCTTGGTATGCGGCGTACCTGGGGTTAACCCCTGCAGACCGGCCGGCCTACCCAACGACCTGTCCGTTCGATGCTGGAGAAGGCAAGTATCAATACCCAGGCTTTCCTCGCCGGCGGCGGGGAAATGGGAAGTTTGACGCGCCGGTTCAATTGGGCCGCAACGTCGCTCGGCGCGCCTGAAGCATGGCCCCAAAGCCTGCGCACAGCCGTCCGCATCATGCTCAACACCAACCACCCGATGTTCATCTGGTGGGGGCCGGATCTGATCCAGTTCTATAATGACGCCTACCGCCAAACCATGGGACCAGAGCGGCACCCCGGCGCGCTCGGCCAGAAGGGCAAAGAGTGCTGGGCTGAGATTTGGGACATCATCGGCCCTCAGATCGAGCACGTCATAGCCGGGCGCGGCGCGACCTGGCACGAGGACCAACTGGTTCCGGTGACGCGCCACGGCAAGCTCGAGCAAGTCTACTGGACCTACGGCTTCAGCCCGATCGACGACGATCAAGGGGTCGGCGGGGTGCTCGTGGTGTGTCGCGACGTCACGCGAGAGCATTTGGCCAAGCTCGCCTTGCAGGAGCGGGAGGTGGAGCTTGCGCGTGTGCAGACAATCGGCCGGATCGGCGGTCTCGAGGTCGATATGCGCACCGGTCATCGCAGTCGAAAGTCACCGGAATATCTGAAGATACACGGCCTTCCGCCGGAAGCCCTCCACGAAAGCCGCGAGGACTGGCTGCGCCGCGTCCATCCCGATGACCGCGCGGTCGCCGAAGGGCAGTTCATCGATACGGTGCGGGGCGGTGACCGCGAGTATGCGGTGCGCTACCGCATCATCCGGCCGAGCGACGGCGAGACACGCTGGATTTCCGCGCGGTCGGTGATCGAGCGCGACGCCGACGGCAAGGCTGTCCGGCTGTTCGGCGCGCACATCGACATCACCGATCAGGTCGAGGCGGAGCGCGCCATCCGCCAGCGCGAGGAGGAATTCCGCACGCTTGCGGAAGCGCTGCCGCATCACGTCTGGACCGCGACAACCGACGGCTCGTTCAACTGGTTCAATCCGCGCGTCTACGACTATGTCGGCGTGAAGCCGGGCGAACTCAGCAGCAGGGTCTGGAGCAATGTTGTCCACCCCGACGACGCATGTGTTGCGGCTGCGGCGTGGAAACGTGCGGTGAGCAGCGGCGAGCCCTACGAGATCGAATTCCGGCTGCGCAAGGCCGACGGCAGCTATCGTTGGTTTCTGGCACGCGCGGTGCCGGCCCGCGATGAAGACGGCCGCATCACCCGCTGGATCGGCACCAACACCGATGTCCACGATCAGAAGCGGATCGCCAGCAAGCTCGCAGAACTGAACGCGACGCTCGCCGAGCGAGTGGAGGAGAAAACCCGCGAGCGCGACCGGATCTGGAACGTGTCGCAGGACCTGCTACTGGTGACCGACCATGACGGCATCTGGCATTCCGTCAATCCCGCCTGGACCAGGACGCTCGGCTGGAGCGAGGCTGAATTGCTGGAACGCACCGCCGAATGGATCGAACACCCCGAAGATATCGTCAAGACCCGGGTCGAGATCCGCCGGCTTGCGCGGGGCAAGGCCACGGTGCGATTCGAAAACCGGCTCCGCGACAAGGCCGGCTCCTATCACTGGCTGTCCTGGACCGCGGTCCCCGACCAGGATCTGATCTACGCCGTTGCGCGCGACGTCACCGCGGAGAAAGCAGCGGCGGAACGGTTGAGAACGGCCGAGGAAGCGCTGCGTCAATCACAGAAAATGGAAGCGGTCGGCCAATTGACCGGCGGCATCGCCCACGACTTCAATAATCTGCTCACCGGGATCGTGGGCTCGCTGGATCTGATGCAGACGCGCCTCAATCAGGGACGCACCGATCGCGCCGGCCGCTACATCGAGGCCGCGATGGCTTCGGCCCACCGGGCCGCGGCTCTGACGCACCGGCTGCTGGCGTTCGCCCGCAGACAGCCCCTGGTGCCGAAGCCGGTCGATGCCAATCAACTCGTCCTCTCGCTGGCTGACTTGCTGCGCAGGACCATCGGCGAGGCCATCGATCTGGAGATCGCGCCGTCCGAACGGCTGTGGCAGACGCTATGCGATCCGAACCAGCTCGAAAGCGCGCTGCTCAACCTCGCCATCAACGCGCGGGACGCCATGCCCGGTGGCGGCAAACTCGCGATCACGACCGCCAACACGACCGTCCGCGCCGCCGACGCCGGCTCATCCGCCATGCAGCCGGGCGATTATATCTGCATCACCGTCGCCGACACCGGAACAGGGATGACGCCCGAAGTAGCGGCGCGCGCTTTCGATCCTTTTTTCACCACGAAGCCGATCGGTCAGGGAACCGGACTGGGCCTGTCGATGATCTACGGATTCGCCCGACAATCGAACGGCCACATCTCGCTCGACACCGCGCCGGGACAGGGCACATCGATCAGGCTTTACCTGCCGCGCCATGATGGCGCGCCAGAGACCGACCAGGTTTCGCACATCAGCAGGGACAGGATCGCGGCAACCGGCGAAACCGTGCTCGTTGTCGAGGATGAACCGGTCGTGCGCGCCGTCATCATCGAGATGCTCAACGATCAGGGCTATCTGACGCGCGAGGCGGCCGACGGAGCGGCGGGCTTGCGGATTCTGCAACTGGACAAGCCCGTCGATCTTCTGCTGACAGACATAGGGTTGCCGGGCATGAACGGCCGTCAGCTGGCGGATCAAGCGCGGGAGCTGCGACCGAATCTGAAAATCCTCTTCATGACGGGCTATGCCGAGAACGCCGCGAACGCCGACGGCTTTCTCCAGCCCGGCATGGACATGATCACCAAGCCGTTCGATCTCGGCCATCTATCGCAGCGCGTGCGCGACATCATCTCAAGCTGAGGCGCACCAACGCCATTGGCTTTGTCATGATGACGAGCCTGCAAACGCGGAAGATGGCGATACCATCGATACGATATTGTTCCATGGAACAGTGCGTTTTTGCACGCGGAGACCGGCGGAACGAATGCCCAAGCTCGGACTTTTCTCCTCCGCAATATTCATGATCGGAGGAAAACCTGATGGTCCGTCACGTTCTTGGAACTGCCGCAATCGCAATTGCGCTGAGTCTCCCCGTATCCGCCATCGCCCAAGGCGTACCCGGCGGGATGGAGCATGGCGCTCGCGAAGGCGAACGGGCTGCGGGGCCGGTCGGTGCGGTTGTTGGAGGCACGGTCGGCGCTGTCGTCGGAGGTGTGGCCGGCGTTCTCGGTGTCGACCAGCGTCCGCGTTTCCATCACTACGTGGTGGAACAGCACCATCCGTCGTTTCACTATCGCGAGCGAGTCGAGGTCGGAACCGTGCTGCCGGACGCTGGTGTAACATATTATGCAGTGCCGGCTGAGTATGGCGCGCACCAGTACCGCTATACGATCGTGAACGACAGGACCGTGCTGGTCGATCCTCGAAGCCACCGAGTCGTCGAGGTGATCGATTAAAACAACGCGCATCCTTGACATCAAAACAAGAGGCCGCCCCTCTGGCGGCCTCTTTGCATGCATGGGCGCTGCGTCACACGCAGCCGATCAGAAACGGGTTGCTCCTTCGCTCGTGGCCGATGCTCGATCCCGGGCCGTGTCCGCAGATGAAAGCGACGTCGTCGCTGAGCGGAAGCAGCTTCTCGGTAATGGATTTGATCAACGTGGCATGGTTGCCGCCGGGCAGGTCGGTGCGCCCGATCGAGCCGTTGAACAAGACGTCGCCGACGTGGGCGAAACCCATCTCTCTATTGAGAAAAACCACGCTGCCCGGCGAGTGGCCGGGACAATGAAGAATGTCGAATTCGAGTTCGCCAATCTTGACGCTGTTGCCCTCTTCGAGCCAGCGATCCGGCGCAAAGTTGCGCATCCCGGTCATGCCGTAATTGCGTCCGCTCTCGATCACCAGATCGAGCAGGAATTGGTCGGCGATATGCGGCCCCACGATCGGAACCTTCAGCGCGTCGCGCAATTCCGCTGCGCCGCCGACATGATCGATGTGACCATGCGTGAGCCAGATTTGTTTGACGCTCACGCCTGCTTTATCGATGGTGCGCCTGATGAGCGGAACGTCGCCGCCGGGATCGATGACCACGGCATCCCGGGTGGCTTCGCACCACAACAGCGTGCAATTCTGGCGGAACGGCGTCACCGGGATGATCGTAGCGCCGGCCTTTGTGCTGGTCTGGTTGTCGGTCCGCTTTTCCGGGGTCATGCGCGAGAAATTCCGATTTGTGACGTTGCCGGTTATATACTCCTGAAAGATCAAAAAACACCGGCGTGGCTGACCCGCGTTTTTGCTATGGTCTTGTCGCCATGGAATCGCGCGTCCCTCATATCGCCCTTGTGCCGCCGCCAGACCGCCGCCAGTCGGAGACCGCGCTGGCGATTGCGCGTGGAACGGGACGGTTCTTGCGATCGCTGGGATTTTCCTGCATCGGCGAATTGCCGCTCCCGTCCGGACGGCGCGCCGATCTTGTAGCTCTCAACGCAAGCGGCGAGATCTGGATCGTCGAAATCAAGTCATCGGTCGAGGATTTGCGCGCCGATCGAAAGTGGCAGGATTATCGCGCGCATTGCGACCGCCTGTTCTTCGCCTTTACGCGCGATCTGCCGTGCGGGATTTTTCCCGCAGACACCGGCCTCATCGTTGCCGACGCCTATGGCGCTCATTTGCATTGCGAAGCGCCGGAGCACCGCCTGGCGGCGCCGACGCGCAAGGCGATGATGCTCCGCTTCGCGTTGGCGGCGGCCCAGCGGCTCAATCGTCTCGTCGATCCGCAAGGCCATGCCGAAGGGGAGTTCTGACTTTTGTCTTTCCGGACGTCGCGACAGCGGCGATCCGGAATCCGGCAACATGGAGAAGCGACTGGATTTCCGGGTTCGCGAATCCTGTTCGCGCTCCGGAATGACGAGCTATTTTCCTATGCAGGCGCTTCCATCCGCGGGTCACGTCCGAAGACATGCTGCGCTCGAAAACGCTATAGGTCATCAGAGAGCAGATCAGCGCGGCGCACGTTTCGCCAAAATACGCTGCAGCGTGCGGCGATGCATGTTGAGCCGCCGGGCCGTCTCCGACACGTTGCGATTGCACATCTCATAAATGCGCTGGATGTGTTCCCAACGCACGCGATCGGCCGACATCGGGTTCTGCGGCAGCTCGGACTTCTCCGAGTTGCTGGCGAGCAGAGCCGCGACCACGTCGTCGGCGTCGGCGGGCTTGGACAGATAATCGACGGCGCCCATTTTCACCGCGGTCACTGCAGTTGCGATATTGCCATAACCGGTCAGCACGATCGCCCGAGCGTCGGGGCGCTCACGCTTCAGGGCCGACACCACGTCAAGACCGTTGCCGTCGCCCAAGCGCAAATCCACCACGGCAAAGGCCGGCGCGGATTTTCCGATATGCGCAAGGCCGTCAGAGACGCTGTCGCAGGACGTCACTTCGAAGCCGCGGGTTTCCATGGCACGCGACAGACGTTCGAGAAACGGCTTGTCATCCTCGACGATCAGCAGCGAGCGGTCGGCTTGCGGGAAAACGTCGGGGGTAGCGTTCACGATAAGACCTCGCGCTTGGTTGCAGTCAAAATCATATGGGCGCTCAAAGCCACGGCGCAAGCGATGACGGATTGCGATCGCCGTCCCTCACAGCTAAGCCGTTGCCTCCGCGATTGTTTTCAACGTTTCGAAGCGAACGCGGGGCCAGACGATCTGAACCACCGCGCCATGCTCCGGAAACGTCCGATTGTTAAAGGACACCCTCGCGCCGGTACGCTCCAGCAGGGTGCGCGCGATAAAGATCCCGAGACCGAGACCGCTGCGTCCGCCTTGCGCATCGCCGGCGTTGCGGCGGCGCGACAGGTACGGTTCGCCGATTCGCTTGAGAATGTCGGGAACGATTCCAGGGCCATCGTCGGAAATCACGATCCCGACGGTATCGCTGTTCCACCAGGCATTGACGTCGACGGCGCTGCGCGCGAAGTCGACGGCATTTTCCAGAATGTTGCCAACGCCGTAAAGGATCGCGGGGTTGCGCATGCCGACGGGCTCATGGTCGCCGGCGGCCGCGATGGTGGTCTTGATGTCGATGCCGAAGTCGCGATGCGGCGCCACGGTTTCCTCGATCAGGGTCGACAGCGGCATCCGGTCGAACGGCGCGCCGGACGACGACAGTTGCGCGATCTTGGCGAGGATATCGCGGCAACGCTGCGCCTGCTCCCGCACGATGCCGAGATCGCTGGCCAACCGCTGAGGATCCTGCGTGCCGTTCTCCTGCAAGGCTTTTTCCAGTTCGCGCGAAACCAGGAAGATGGTCGACAGCGGCGTTCCGAGTTCATGCGCCGCGGCGGCGGCAAGGCCGTCGATCTGGGTCAGATGCTGTTCGCGAGCCAGAACCAGTTCGGTCGCCGCCAGCGCGTCGGACAGCTTGCGCGCCTGCTCCGTGACCTGAAACGTATAGAGGCTGGTGACGCCGATCGCGAGCACGATCGAGAACCAGACGCCGGCGAGATAGATCGGCGGCAGGATCAGCGGGTCATCGACATCCCACGGCAGCGGCAGATGTGTGAAGCCCAGGATTGTCGCGCAGGCGATTGCGAATGCGCCGAGCGCCATGGTCAGCCGGGTCGGCAATGCCGTGGCGGAAATCAGCACGGGCGCGAGGAACAGATACGAGAACGGGTTCTGCAAACCGCCGGTGAAGAACAGCAGGGCGGCGAGTTCGGTGATGTTCAGCGCAAGCAGCGCCGCCGCATGGCGCGGCTCGAGCCGCTGCATCGGGTCGAAAATAACCTGCAAAGCCAGGTTCAGCAGCGAGGACAAGCCGACGATCGTCACGCAGGGAATGATCGGCAGATCGAATTCCAGCCCATGCGCGACAACGAAGATCGCCGCGAGTTGCCCCAGCGCAGCGAGCCAGCGCAGCCGCAGGATGGTATCCAGCCGAACGTAGCGGCGCGGATGGTTGAAATCGGAGACGGCGACGTCGGTCATTTCTCGCAACTTATAGCGTTTTCGAGCGACGCCCGCGACGCGGAAGGCGGGTCGCGGGCGAGAGCCGCGACCTCGGGGCGCTCTGCGATGTCGGCGATCAAGGCGGCGCCGTTCGCGGGCTCGCCGGGAACGTTCCTCATGGAGGCGGCGCCTCGCCGGGTCCTTGCCAATGAACTTGGATGGCGAGAGGTATTTCGGCCACATCCGTGCTCGCGGAAAGCATAAACCTACTATATGTAGATCTTCATAGACCGGGGGCGGATTGACGCAGTGTCTCGCAGCGGCCACTATGTTGCGATGCAAAAGGGGATTGAGCAGAATGCCTATCGGTGAATTTGGACGGCCGCCGGAGATGCCGGCGGAAGTCAGCCCCACGATGACGACGCCGATGTACTGGATGTACGAGATGGCGCAGGCGTCGCTCAATCCGGCTCGCGCCGTCACCGACGCGACAAGGATATTGTTCCAGAACCCGCTCAATCCGTGGTCGAGCACCGAATTCGGCAAAACCGTCGCCGCCGGCTGCGAACTGTTCGAGCGCACCACGCGACGCTACGGCAAACCGGAATGGGGCCTGCATGAGACCGAGGTCAACGGCATACGCACGCCGATCGAGATCCGCTCGGTCTGGGAAAAGCCGTTCTGTCGTCTGCTCTACTTCGACCGCAAGCATGTACGTCCGCTGAGGAAGCCACAGCCGCGCGTGCTGCTGGTGGCGCCGATGTCAGGTCACTACGCGACATTGCTGCGCGGAACCGTCGAGGCATTCATGCCGACGCATGACGTCTATATCACCGACTGGTCGGACGCCCGGATGGTTCCGATATCCGAAGGGCGTTTCGATCTCGATGACTACGTCGATTACCTGATCGAGATTCTGCATGTGCTGGGCGGCAACGTTCATGTCATCGCGGTCTGCCAGCCCTCGGTGCCGGTGCTGGCGGCGGTATCGGTGATGGAGGCCGCGGGCGACCCATGCGTGCCGCTGTCGATGACGCTGATGGGCGGGCCGATCGATACCCGCAACAACCCCACCGCCGTCAACGACCTCGCCGCCGAGAAAGGCACGGACTGGTTCCGCAACCATGTCATCACCAAGGTGCCATTCCCGCATCCCGGCGTGATGCGTGACGTCTATCCGGGCTTCCTGCAGTTGAACGGCTTCATCAGCATGAATCTCGATCGCCACATGGCCGCGCACAAGAGTCTGTTCAAGAACCTGGTCAAGGGAGACGGCGATCTCGTCGACAAGCACCGCGATTTCTACGACGAGTATCTCGCCGTCATGGACCTGACCGCGGAATATTATTTGCAGACGGTCGATCTCGTATTCGTCAAGCACGCGCTGCCCGAAGGCAAAATGACCCATCGCGGCCGGCCCGTCGATCCTTCTAAGATCACGCGCGTCGCTCTGATGACCGTGGAGGGCGAGAACGACGATATTTCCGGGCTCGGGCAGACCGAAGCGGCTCACGCGCTATGCACGTCGATTTCCGACAATCGGCGGATTCATTATGTGCAGAAGGGCGTCGGCCATTACGGCGTGTTCAACGGTTCGCGTTTCAAGTCCGAGATCGTGCCGCGCATCAACGATTTCATGCAATCCGTCACCACCACACCGGCGCGAGCGTCGCTCCGTGCGGCGGCCGAGTGAATCTGAATAGCACTCAAACGATCCGCCGATGACGAAATGATCCGGTGGACGTGGCCCACCGCCGGAATTCTCTAGGATTCGACCAGATTTGGGCGGCGGGAAAATAATGAGTTCAGATTCATGCCTAGAACGCCCGAATCGGGCTGAATGAACACCAAATATTTTGTTCCGATACCCATTCCATAGGGGGCTCGCTTCAAAACCCCACTGTATATTGGGCAAATGATTTGTTTTTGCGCCGAGCGATTCGACTGGCGGCGGTTATGGCAAAGTCCGGGCGCTACCCCCGCCTCCGGATTTGCTGAAATGGCCCGCGCACTTCTTTATCGACGTCCCGCTGAACCCTCCCGGCTTCTCGTCAAGCATGGTTCTCAGATCTATTCGGTGCGCTTGCGCCGCCATCGCCGCGCTCGCCGCTATACGTTGCGAATCCATCCGAGCGATCGCGAAGCGATCCTGACCATGCCGCCACGGGGAACGCTCGCGGAGGCCAAGGACTTTGCGCAACGCCACGGCGGCTGGATCGCGGCGCGCCTCGGACGGCTGCCGAAGGCGGCCCCGTTCCACCACGGCGCGATCATTCCGTTGCGCGGCGTCGCCCACCGGATCGTGCATCGCGCCGGCGAGCGCGGCACGGTGTGGACCGAAACGCGCGACAGCGGCGAAAAGATTCTCTGTGTGGCCGGCGGTTTCGAACATCTCGATCGGCGCGTACACGATTTTCTCAAGCGCGAAGCGCGGCGCGACCTGCAAAAGGCCGCGGAACGCTATGCCGACATGCTGGACGTCAAGGTCAAGCGGCTTTCGATCCGCGATCAGTCGAGCCGCTGGGGATCATGCACATCGTCGGGATCGCTGTCGTTTTCGTGGCGCCTTATCCTGGCGCCGCCGTTCGTGCTGGATTATCTCGCCGCCCACGAGGTCGCCCACCTCGTTGAAATGAATCATTCGCCGCGATTCTGGAAAGTGGTGGGTCGTATCTGCAATCACGTCGAGCGGGCCAAGCGGTGGCTCGACGCCGAAGGCAACGATCTGCATCGCTACGGCATTCAGGATTAACGGACTCGTCGCGGTCCGCCGACCCTCTTTTCGTCATTCCGGGGCGCGACGCAGTCGTGAACCCGGAATCCATAACCGCCATAGAGATTGAACGTGGATTCCGGGATCGCCGCTAACGTGGCGTCCGGAATGACAGCAAGGATTATAGTTCTACCGCCCGCCGAACAGCCGGTCGACGAGCCAGCCGTCCAGTCCGCTTGCGGCTTCCGGCCGGACGTCGGATCGGATCGGCTGAGGTCGGCTGCCGACCGGCGCCGGAGCCGCGGCGGGGACAGGAACCGGCGGCGCGACGACCTGCCGGCCGAGCTGTGCGATGTCCGGAAGCAGGCCGCGCTGCGTGCCGGGGATCGGTTCGGGCCGCAGGCCCTGATGCGCGGCGCGCATGAAACGCGTCCAGATCTCCACCGGCAGGCCGCCGCCGGTGGCCTTGCGGGTCGGCGTGTTGTCGTCGTTGCCGAGCCACACCCCGGTTACGAGCTTCGCCGTGTAGCCGACGAACCACGCATCGCGAAAATCCTGGCTGGTGCCGGTCTTGCCGGCGGCGGTCCATCCGGGAATCTCGGCCTTGCGGGCGGTGCCGCTGATCAGCGTCTGCTCCATCATGGTGTTCATCATGGCGACGGCGCGCGGATCGACCACGCGATCCGGCGCATCCTGCGAGCGCGCGTAGAGCAGCTTGTTGCCCTCGACGGTGCGGATGCGATCGACGATGTGGGCATTGGCGGCATATCCGCCATTGGCGAACGGCGCATAGGCGCCGACCAGTTCCAGCGGCGACACCTCGGAGGTGCCGAGCGCGATCGAGGCGTTGGATTCCAGTTTTGAGGTGATGCCGAGCCGGTGCGCGGTGCGGACTACATTCGTGGCCCCGACCTCCAGTCCGAGCCGGACCGCAACCGTGTTCAGCGACATCGCAAGCGCCTGCGTCAGCGTCACCGCGCCGAAATATTCGTGACTGTAGTTCTCCGGCCGCCAACCCTTGACGTCGAGCGGAGCGTCCTGCCGGATCGTCTCGGGCGTCAGTCCGGCCTCGATCGCGGTGAGATAGACAAACGGCTTGAACGCCGAACCGGGCTGGCGCTTCGCGGTCACCGCACGGTTGAACTGGCTGTCGGCGTAGTTGCGCCCCCCGACCATGGCGCGCACCGCTCCATCGGGCGTCATCGCCACCAATGCGCCCTGGCTGACATTGAACTTGACGCTTTTCGCGGCCAGTTCGTCGATCACGGCGGCTTCCGCCGCGCTCTGCAATTTCGGATCGATGGTGGTTTCGACGACGATACTCTGGTCGACCTGGCCCACCAGATCGTCGAGCACCTCGCCGACCCAGTCGGCGACATAATTGATCGTGCCGGCGCTGGCCGGCTTCACGGCATAGGAGGGATGGGTTCCGGCGGCCTGCGCCTGCTGCGCGGTGATGAAGCGGGCGTCGACCATCGCAGCGAGCACGACCTTTGCGCGAGCCTCGGCGCCTTCCGGGTTGCGGTCCGGCGCCAGACGCGACGGCGACTTGACGAGACCGGCCAGCATGGCGGCCTCGGCGAGCGTGACGTTCTTCGCCGGTTTGCCGAAATATTTCTGCGCTGCCGCCTCGACGCCATAGGCGCCGGAGCCGAAGTAGACGCGGTTGAGATAAAGTTCGAGAATCTGCGCCTTGGTGTGCTTGCGCTCCAGCCAGAGCGCGAGTTCGACCTCCTGAAGCTTTCGCTCGAGCGTGCGCTCCTGGGTCAGGAACAGGTTTTTCGCGAGTTGCTGGGTCAAGGTCGAACCGCCCTGCGATACCCCCCGGTGCATGACGTTTGCAACGGCCGCGCGCAGGATGCCGACCGGATCGACGCCGTAATGCGAATAGAACCGGCGGTCTTCGATCGCGATGAAGGCCTTGGGCAAATAGGGCGGCAGGTCCTTGAGCGAAACGTTGCTGCCAGCCATTTCCCCGCGCGTCGCCAGCACGCTGCCGTCCGCGCCGACGATCTGGATGGTCGGCGGGCGTTTCGGAATTTCGAGCGACTGGATCGGCGGCAGATGCGCGCCGACATAGACCACCACGCCGACCACGGCGATGGCCGCCCATAAAGAAAGCACGGCGCCCCAATAGACCACGCGCGACAGACGAACGCGCCTGCGCTTCCGGCCTTTGCCGTTGCGATCAGACGACGGCTTGCGTGAGCCGCCGCCACCCGAACCGGCGGCTTTGCGCGGCGCGGCGCGTTTGGCCGGCGTGTCGTCGGCAACCGTGATGCGATCGAGCGGATTGAGGCGCAACTCCGCGAGCGAAGCGGCAAATCCGCTGAAGACCGGCTCCTTGCGGCCGCGGCGTTTTTTTCGTCCCCATCCCATACGCAACAACGCCCATGCCCGACCCGCGGCACGTCAGTGGTGGTTCAGAAGTTCGCTTCATCGCCCGGCCGGTTCGTCAAGCGAACGTCTGAACCCCAAATCACACCAGAATCATAGGATTGCCAGTGTCCCCGGGATTTCGAAGCTCGCATCGAAGGCTGCTGCTAGGACGTGCCAACTTCGAAGTCGGGACACTAGCGGCCGGGGTTTAAGGGAGGGTTACCCGAAAGTTAACGCAAGATTAGGGGTTGAGGCAGTCGCCGCGCGCGCGACCGATAACGCACACGCGATGCTAACCGCTCGCGTCGTCGGAAATGACGGGTCCGAATAGTTCCCAGCGTTGGCCGTTGAAGCGCATCATCTGCATCTGCTTGTTGACGCGATAATCGTCCGGCGCCGTGTTGATCCTGATGTCGGGCAGCAACAGGTCGAGGCCGACGTTCTTCAGATTGGCGGCCTGGTTCATGACGTTCGCGCGCGTGAGATCGTCGCCGCACTGCTTCAGCACCTGCACCAGCAGTTGGGCCGTGCTGTAACCATAGGAATTGAAGTTCGAGTTCTCGTCACCCTCCGGATAGTACTTCGCCATGAAGGCGAAGTACTTCTTCATGCCCGGATCGTCCTTCCACTGCGGATCGAGCGGATCCTTGCCGTAGTTGGTGCTGATGATGCCCTTCGAGGCGTCCAGCCCCGCCGGCTGCAATACCGCACCCACCGAGGTCGCGTTGATGTCGAGGATATGGACCGGCTTCCAGCCGAGCTCAAAAGTCTTTCGGATCGCCTGTGCGGCCTGCTTCGGCGTCGCGGCGCTGAACAGCAGCGTGGCCCCGGCGGCGCGCAGCTTGAGGATCTGCGAATCGACGGTCGGATCGGACACCTCATAGGCCGCTTCGGCGACGATCATTTTCGAGGCCCTAGCGCCCAGCCCCGATTTCAGCCCCTTGAGATAGTCCTTGCCGACGTCGTCGTTCTGATAGAGTACGCCGATCTTGGCATCCGGATGGTCCTTCAGGATGTATTGGCCGTAGATCCGTCCTTCGACGACGTAACTGGGGTTGAAGCCGATGGTCCATGGATATTTCTTTGGATCGCTGAAGCGCGAGGCTCCGGTGGCGGCGAAGAGCTGCGGCACTTTCTTCGCGTTCAGATATTTCTGGACGGCCGCATTGGGCGGCGTTCCGATGAGCTGAAAGGTCAGCAGCACCTCGTCGCTCTCGACCAGCTTGCGAACCTGTTCGACGGTCTTCGGCGGACTGTAGGCGTCATCATACTGGATCAGATTGATCTTGCGTCCGTTAACGCCGCCTTCGTCGTTGACCATCCTCATGTAAGCGGCCTGCACCTTGCCGATGGTGGCGTAAGCCGAGATGGGTCCACTGAACGGTACGGTCTGGCCGATCTTGATTTCGGTGTCGGTGACGCCGGGGCCGTATTTTTTCTGGGCGGAAGCCTGCGAGACCGACAGCGTGACAGCCAATGCCGCCGTCACGGCCCAACCCAGCACACGGTTTTTCATTGCATTGCTTATGATCGTGCTCACCAGATGCATGATCGTGTCCATGGTCCGGCCGAATCAAGCGTCGGTTCAAACCTGAATGAAGGTCAAACGCATTGCAAGCCGTCCTGCGAGAAGCATGGAACCTCAGACGGCGGAAGGATTCGCCGCATTGCCGGTGGCAAGCAGATGGATCAGCGCGCGCTTGATCGCGGCCTGTCGGGTCGGGGCGGTGATCCGGGCCCCGAGAAGATCGGTGACGTAGAACACGTCGCGCGCGCGCTCGCCGAATGTCGACACGTGGGCGGACGCGATGTTGAGGTTGAGCTTCGAGATCGCGGCGGTGAGCTGGAACAGCAGGCCGGGCCGGTCTAGTCCCGAAACCTCGATCACGGTATGGCGGTCCGACCACTGGTTGTTGACGATGACCTCGGGTTCCACCACAAACGGCCGTAGCTTGGCCTTTCCGCCAGCGCGGCGAGCCACCACGTCGGGCAGGCGCAGCCGGCCTTCGAGCACCTGCTCGATGATCTCGCCGATGCGGGCGGCGCGGCGTCCCTCATCTTCGTCGCGGTCGTATTCACGGGAGATCGCGATGGTGTCGAGCGCCTGCCCGTCGGTGGTCGTATAGATCTGCGCATCGACGATGTTGGCGCCGGCGGACGCACACGCTCCGGCGATGATCGACAACAGCCAGGGATGGTCATTGGCCAGGATCGTCAGTTCCGTGACACCCCGCGCCTCGTCGAAGCCGACATTGACGTTGAGCTTCTGCCCGGTCTGCTCGCTGGCGCGCAGGAAACGCGCATGCCTGATCTTGTGCGCGAGATCGACCTTGAGCCAATAGGCCGGATAATGCCGCGCGATATAGGCGTTGAGTTCCTGCTCCGACCATTCGGTGAAGGCAGCGCGAAACTCCGCCTGGGCCGCCGCGATGCGCTCGGAACGATTGACCTCGGAGAAGCCCCCCGTCAGCACCGGTTCCGTCTCGTAATAAAGGGTGCGCAGCAGTTGCGCCTTCCAGCCGTTCCAGACGCCGGGGCCGACGCCGCGGATGTCGGCGGTGGTCAGGATCGTCAGGAGCTTCATCTGCTCGACCGACTGCACCACGGCCGCGAAATTCTCGATGGTCTTGCGGTCGGACAGGTCGCGCGACTGGGCCACTTTGGACATCGTCAGATGCTGTTCGATCAGCCATGCGACCAGCTCGGTGTCGGCGGCATTGAAGCCGAGACGCGGGCACAACCGGCGCGCCACCCTGGCGCCCGCGATCGAATGATCCTCGGGCCGGCCCTTTGCGACGTCGTGAAGCAGGGTCGTGATGTAGATGACGGGCCGGTGCTCGGGGCGAATCTTGCGCATCAGCTCGCTGGCGAGGGCGACTTCGTCATTGCCGCCGCGCTCGATGTCCTGAAGGATGCCGATGCAGCGGATCAGATGCTCGTCCACCGTGTAGTGATGGTACATGTTGAACTGCATCATCGAGACGATCTTGCCGAAAGCGCGGATGAAATGACCGAGTACCCCGGTCTCGTTCATCCGGCGCAGCACGGTCTCCGCGTCGTTCGACGTCAGGATTTCCATGAACAGCCGGTTGGCTTCCGGGTTCTCGCGAAGCTGCGCGTTGATCAGCCGCCGCGACCGCGTGACGGTTCGCAAGGCGTCCGGATGAAACGCCAGGTTGTTCTTCTGCGCGAGACGGAACATGCGGATCAGGTTGACGGGATCGCGCTTGAAGACGTCCGGCGAGGCCAGATTGATGCGGTTATTGTCGATAATAAAGTCATCGTCGTCCGGCACCCGTCGCAATTCCGTGCCGCGCTGCAGTTTCGACATTATGCGACCGAGAGCCGGCGCCGGCTTGGCCTGCTGGTCCTCGAGCTTGGCGCAAAGGATGGCGGTGAGGTCGCCGACGTCCTTGGCGGTCAGGAAGTAGTGCTTCATGAAGCGCTCGACATCCTGCATCCCGGGATGAGAGGTGTATCCAAGCCGCACCGCGATCTCGCGTTGCAGGTCGAACGACAGCCGTTCCTCGGCCCTGCCGGTGGCGAAGTGCAGGTTGCAGCGTACCGACCACAGGAAGTCGGCGCAGCGGCGGAAGGTCCGGTACTCGCGGACGTCGAACACGCCGCACTTCAGCAATTCGTGGCTTTCATGGACCCGGTAGACATACTTCGCGATCCAGAACAGCGTGTGCAGGTCGCGCAATCCCCCCTTGCCGTCCTTGACGTTGGGCTCGACCAGATAGCGCGACTGGCCGGCGCGGCGATGCCGCTCCTCACGCTCGGCAAGTTTGGCGGTGACGAATTCCGCCGCCGTTCCCTGCACCACTTCCTTGTCGAAACGGGTCACCAGCTCGTCGTAAAGCGCCCGGTCGCCGGCGAGGAACCGGGTCTCCAGGATCCCCGTGCGAATCGTCATGTCGCCCCGCGCCTGCCGGATCGATTCGCTGACAGACCGCGTCGCATGACCGACGTTCAGTCCCATGTCCCACAGACAATATAGAATCGCTTCAGCGACCTGTTCCCCCCACGCGGTCTGCTTGTATGGAAGAATGAACAGCAGATCGAGATCGGACTCCGGCGCCATCAGGCCGCGGCCGTAGCCGCCGGTCGCAACCACGGCCATGCGCTCGCCGTCGGAAGGAATCGGGGAATGATAGAGATGGCGCGTCGCGGCTGAAAACGCGAGGCGAATGATTTCGTCCTGGACGAAGCAAAGCCGCTCCGCACAGCGCCGCCCGTGACGATCGCGCAAGAGCCTTGCCTGCGCCGCATCGAGCACCTTGGCGAATTCGGCCTTCAACAACCGGGACACCGCGGAGCGGAAGGCGTCCTCGTGTCCGGCGTGTTTCTCGGCCAGCGCATCGATGTCGCCTGTGATCCTGGCGGTATCGAAGCCGTCGGCGGCTGCGGCCGCGTCACTTGTCGTCGCAATATCCATCGCCTATCCGGATAACGGACGCCACGCGGGCTGTCACCGGAGATTGTCGGCCGCACACGATGGATCCATGCTGCATGTGACCGGCTTTGAGCAAGGATGTCCTCCAGCCGGAGCATCCGAAAAATCTATTTTCTCGTTGACTGAGGTTTACAACTATTTGACATAAGATGGCTTTTTCGCCCGGCCGAACGGCTCGCATTTTCAACCTCCCAGGAGACATTATCATGTTCAAGCCCGCACGCCGTGCTGTGCTCGCCGCCATCGCCGCAGCCGCGCTTTTGCCCGCGGCGGCGTTCGCCGCTGACGCGCCGAAAGAAATTCACATGGACTGGGCGACCTACAACCCGGTGTCGATGCTGATGAAGGACAAGGGGCTGGTCGAGAAGGAATTCGCCAAGGACGGCATCACCGTGCGCTGGGTCCAGACCCTCGGTTCCAACAAGGCGCTCGAATTCCTGAACGCCGGTTCGATCGATTTCGGCTCCACCGCCGGTTCCGCGGCGCTGGTGGCAAGGATCAACGGCAATCCGCTCAAATCCGTCTATGTCTATTCGAAACCGGAATGGACGGCGCTCGTCACCCGCAAGGACACGACGATCAAGACGGTGACCGACCTCAAGGGCAAGCGCGTCGCGGTCACGCGCGGCACCGATCCGCATATCTTCCTCGTCCGCGCGCTGCAGAAGTTCGGCATGTCCGAAAAGGACATCGTCCCGGTGCTGCTGCAGCATCCCGACGGCAAGACCGCGCTGATCCGGGGCGACGTCGAAGCCTGGGCCGGTCTCGATCCGATGATGGCGCAGGCGGAACTGCAGGACGGCGCGCGGCTGTTTTATCGCGATGCCGACGCCAACACCTACGGCATCCTCAACGTGCGGGAAGAGTTCCTGAAAAAATATCCCGAGATCACCCGGCGCGTGCTGGGCGTCTATGAGACCGCGCGCAAATACGCGGTCGCCCATCCGGAGGAACTGGAAGCGAGCTTCATCGCCGCCACCAAGCTGCCCAAGGACGTGGTTGAAAAGCAGTTGCGCGAGCGCACCGACATCTCGAACGGCAAGATCGGCAAGGCCCAGCGCGACACCATTCTCGCCGCCGGCCTGGCGCTTCAGCAGGCCGGCGTCCTCGACGCCAAGGTCGACGTCAAGGCCGCGCTCGACAATCTGATCGACGATCAGGTCCCGCTGCCGGCCAATTGATCGGTCGGCTCGTCCACAACAAGCGAGGACCGGCTCGCCGGCCCTCGTCTTTATTTCGGTCTTGCAATCGGCGGCCGGACAGGGTTTGGCAATGACGATGACGCTGGACACCCCCGTCGAGAGCACACAGTCACTCGCGCCGCCGTCTGCGGCGCGGTGGCGGCGCTGGACGCGTCCGGCGCTCGGCCTGCTGCTGCCGCTCACCGCGGCAGTCGCGTGGGAATGGGCGGTGGCCGCCGGCTGGTCCAACGGACGACTGGTGCCGCCGCCGTCGACGGTGATTTCGACGATCGACGAACTCGCCCGCAGCGGCGAGCTTTTCCGCCACATGGCGACCACGCTCGAGCGCGTCGGCGCCGGATTCGCACTCGGCGTTGCGGCAGGCACCGTGCTGGGCGCGATCTCGGGCTATTGGGGGCTGGCGCGACAACTGCTCGATCCGACCATCCAGGCGCTGCGCGCCATTCCCTCGATCGCCTGGGTGCCGCTGTTCATCCTGTGGCTTGGCATTTTCGAACTGTCCAAGGTTGCCCTGATCGCCGTCGGCGTGTTTTTCCCGATCTATCTTGGCGTCATGGGCGCCATCCTTTCGGTCGATCGCAAGATCGTCGAGGTCGGCCGCACCTTCCGCCTCAGCGGGCCAGCGATGATCCGTCGCATTCTGCTGCCCGCGGTGCTGCCGGCCTATGTGGTGTCGTTGCGCGTCGGCCTCGGTCTCGGCTGGATGTTCGTGGTGGCGGCGGAATTCATGGGCGCCTCCGAAGGACTCGGCTATCTCCTGATCGACGGCCAGCAGCTCGGCAAGCCGGCGCAGATCCTCGCCGCCATCGTGATCTTCGCGATCCTCGGCAAGACCACCGACTGGCTGATCGAAATCGCGGCGATGCCGTTCCTGCGCTGGCAGGATGCGTTCGCGCCAAGCCGCGGGGCGTTCTGATGCTGGTGCTCGACCGCGTCGGCAAGACCTATCCCAACGGCGTCAACGCGCTTGAGCGGTTTTCGACCGAGATCAGGCTCGGCGAGATCGTCGCCGTCATCGGCGGCTCGGGCTGCGGAAAATCGACGCTGCTGCGCGCCATCGCGGGCCTCGACCGCGCCAGCTATGGCGCCATCACGCTCGACGGCGAAGCCCTCACCGCGCCGCATCCCAAGGTCGGCATCATCTTTCAGGAGCCGCGGCTGCTGCCATGGCTGAGCGTCGCCGACAACATCGGCTTCGGTCTGTCGGACGTGTCTGCGACCGAGCGGCGGGAACGCGTCGCCGCCGCGCTCGCCAAGGTCGGCCTGTCCGACAAGGCTAAGGCGTGGCCTCGCGAACTGTCGGGCGGACAGGCGCAGCGCGTCGCGATCGCGCGGGCGCTGGTGGTGCGGCCCGAAGTGCTTCTGCTCGATGAGCCGTTCTCAGCGCTTGACGCCTTCACGCGGCGCGATCTGCAGGATCACCTGCTCGATCTGTGGTCGGAGACCCGCCCGACTTTGGTGCTCGTGACCCACGACGTCGACGAGGCGGTGGTGCTGGCGGATCGGGTGGTGGTGATGCGGCCGCGGCCGGGACGACTGTTCGAGCAGGCGGAGATCAGCCTGGCGCGTCCGCGCGACCGCAATTCGGAACTGTTCGAGACCACCAAGCGGCGCATCCTGACCGCACTCGATCGCTCGCTCGACCAGGCCGCGCCCGACCCGACGGCGGCGGCCGAGACCGGCGATGCGCTGTGGTGGTGAAGCCGGCGCGCCGCGGCTACAATTGCTCTGACTGAGTTCAGGAAAAGGAGAGGTTGATGGATGCCGCCGAGCTTCGCGCCACGCAGGCCCCGATCAAGGAGCGCTACAAGAGTGACCCGAAATCAGCGCTGATCACGCTGAAGGCGCGGGGGTCGATCGACAACGACGGCATCGCCTGCAAGGTGGAGACCGGACGCGCGCTCGCGGTCGCGGGGCTTCACCCGGCCACCGGCGGCTCCGGCCTCGAATTGTGCTCGGGCGACATGCTGCTCGAGGCGCTGGTCGCCTGCGCCGGCGTCACGCTGAAGTCGGTTGCGACCGCGATCGAGGTGCCGCTGAAATCCGGCCACGTCAGCGCCGAGGGCGATCTCGATTTTCGCGGCACGCTCGGCGTCGACAAGGAAACGCCGGTCGGCTTCGAATCGATCCGCCTGCGGTTCGATGTCGAGACCGATGCGCCGCAGGACAAGCTCGATCTCCTGCTCAAGCTGACCGAGCGCTATTGCGTCGTCTATCAGACCATCAAGAACGGACCGAAAGTGTCTGTCGAGATGAAAAGGATGTGAGGCCGGGAGGCCCCGCGCGAATTCCGGAGCCTTTGCGCTTCTGACGGAATTAGAAGCGGGGCTCTATGTTTTTGATTCGACACGTTTTCTTCATGCGAACCGGTTTCCACTTCGCTCGAAAACGCTGTGGAGCGTTCGTGACCGGAGCAGGATGCCGGCAAAGCACGCCGAAACCGGCTTTCAAGGGGTTTCGATCACGCACCCCCGACCCCAGATAAAGCGGCATGACCTCACAACCGTCCGCCTCCGCTATTTCGCCCGAAACCCCGGTGCGCGCGCCCTCGGCTGTTCCGGTCGACGATGCCGTGATTCCGTTCGAGGTGAGCACCCTCGACCTGCGCGGACGGCTGACGCGGCTCGGACCCGCGCTCGACGAACTGCTGGTCCGGCATGACTATCCCGTACCGGTCGCCAAGCTGCTCGGCGAGGCGATCGTGCTGACGACATTGCTCGGCTCCTCGCTCAAGTTCGAGGGCCGCTTCATCCTGCAAACCCAGACCGACGGACCGGTATCGTTCCTGATTGTCGACTTTCGGGCGCCGGCCCGGCTGCGGGCTTATGCCCGTTTCGACAAAACGCGGCTTGGCGATGCGATGGATTCAGGCGCGCTGCTCGGCCGCGGCCATCTCGCCATGACCATCGATCAGGGCCCCGACATGAGCCGCTATCAGGGCCTCGTAGCCCTGGACGGCGGCAGCCTCGAAGACGCCGCGCATGAGTATTTTCTGCGTTCCGAACAAATTCCGACGCGGGTCCGCCTCGCGGTCGGCGAGGAGTGGCGCAGGGACGGCAATGGTCCGAAGCGCGGCTGGCGCGGCGGCGGCATGCTGCTGCAATTCCTGCCCAAGGCGTCGGAGCGCGCGCGTCAGGCCGATCTCGATCCCGGCGACGCGCCCGAGGGCAGCGCGGTGCATACCGTGGCGGAGGACGATGCCTGGGTCGAGGGCCAGTCGCTGATCGCGACCGTCGAGGATATCGAACTGATCGATCCCGATTTATCCGGCGAGCGGCTGCTGTACCGGCTATTCCATGAGCGCGGGGTCCGGGTGTTTCCATCGCAGGCGCTGCAGGCGCAATGTTCATGCTCGCGCGACGCGGTGGAGGCGATGCTGAAGAGTTTCGTGCCGCAGGACCGCTCCGGGATGGTGCAGGACGGCAAGGTCGCCGTGACCTGCGAATTCTGCAGCTCCGTCTACGAATTCACGCCGGAGGAAGCCGGCGTGGAATAGGGCCGCCGCCTCTTCAGCGCCTTTCCGCTTCTGGTGGAATCAGAAGCGGGCTCTATGATTTTGATTGGACGCGTTTTCTTCACGCGAACCGGTATCCACTTCGCTCGAAAACGCTCTAATTCAGCACGCGCTTGCTGTCGGGGCTGTCGAGCGAAAAAGTGGGGACATCGATTTCGAACGGCTCGCCGCTTCGGATCGAGACCATCTGATAGCGTCCGCTCATGAAGCCGTTGGCGGTCGGCAGCGGAACGCCGCTGGTATATTCGAAGCGCTCTCCGGGCGCGAGCACCGGCTGCTCGCCGACCACGCCCTCGCCGCGGACTTCCTGCTTCCGCCCGGAGGCATCGGTGATGATCCAGTGCCGCGTGCGCAACTGGACGGTATCCGACCCGGCATTGGTGATGACCACGGTGTAGGACCAAAAAAAATGGCCCCGCTCGGCCGACGATCGCTCCGGCATGAAATTCGGCTCGACAGTGACTTCGATCTGGCGGGTAACGGCGCGGTACATCTCAAACTCTCTCCAGAGCATTTTCCGGCCAAGTGGAGTCCGGTTAGGCGCAAGAAAATGCTCTCACCTTATAACTTGCGCGTATTCCGATCGCAAAACCGGTATCCACCTTTGCGGAATACGCGCCAGCGTCTTTGCGCGACTTGGCGCAATCATAGCGAAAACAGGCGCAGGAACCAGCCCCCACTTAGTTGTGACAGCGCGCGGTTCCGGACCAAAATGCCGGCCGCAATATTGCTTTTTTGTCACCGTTAGCGTGAAGCTGTCGTCCCGTAAATCAGTCTCGACCGGGGGCGTTCGAGACCTTTCGAAGCAGAGCGCATGCCGTCGGTTGCCGATCAGGTCGGAGCCCGCGCCAAGGTGGCGGCCGATGGCGCCATGCGCGAAGCACCGGCTATTCCGAGCCCGACCGCGCCCGCCGAGCGCGAACTGCGGCTCGATCTGTTCCGCGGTCTGGCGCTCTGGCTGATTTTCATCGACCACCTGCCGCAGAACCTTCTGACCTGGCTCACCATCCGCAATTACGGCTTCAGCGACGCCACCGAAATTTTCATCTTCATCTCGGGCTATACGGCGGCGTTCGTCTACGGGCGCGTCATGCTGCAGCGGGGATTCATCGTCGCCGCCGCGCGCATTCTCAAGCGCGTCTGGCAGATCTACGTGGCGCATATCTTTCTGTTCACGATCTTTCTCGCGGAAATTTCCTACGTCGCGAGCCGTTTCGAGAACCCGCTTTACACCGAGGAAATGGGCATTCTCGATTTCCTCAAGCAGCCCGACGTCACGATCGTGCAGGCGCTGCTGCTCAAGTTCAGGCCCGTCAACATGGACGTGCTGCCGCTCTATATCGCGCTGATGCTTTTCTTTCCGCCGATGCTGGCGCTGATGCAGCGCAAGGCAGACCTGGCGCTGGCGCTGTCGGTGGGCCTCTATGCGCTCACCTGGCAGTTCGATCTGGCGCTGCCGGCCTATCCCAACGGGGTCTGGTTCTTCAATCCCTTCGCCTGGCAACTGCTGTTCGTATTCGGGGCGTGGTGCGCGCTCGGAGGCGCGAAGCGGACGTCGCGCATCGTCCGGTCGCCGATCACGCTGTGGGTTTGCGTCGTCTATCTGGTGTTCGCCTTCTACACGACGCTGACCTGGCACGTGCCGCAGCTCAACTATTTCATGCCCCGCATCGTCGAGCAGTGGATGTATCCCATCGACAAGACCAACCTCGACGTGCTTCGCCTCGCCCATTTCCTGGCGCTCGCTGCGCTCACCGTCCGCTTCCTGCCGAGGGACTGGCCGGGGCTGACCTCGCCATGGCTGCGGCCGATGATCCTGTGCGGTCAGCATTCGCTTGAGATTTTCTGCATCGGCGTCTTCCTGGCATTCGCCGGACAGTTCATCCTGGCGGAGTGGTCCGGCGGCGCCGGGATGCACTTCGTTATCAGTGTTTGCGGAATCCTGATCATGTCCGCAGCCGCATGGGTATTTTCATGGTACAAAAAGATGGCCGGCAAGAGCGGGAGCCGTACCAGGACCGCTGACGGCGACGCTGATCTGGCGGGAGGAGGAGCATGAGGGCCGGCTGGATGTCGGTCTTGTTCGTGGTGGCCGGTTTGTCGGCCACCGCCGTCGCGCGTGCCGATGACCCGCCAAAAAGTTGCAGCGTCGCGGCCTATCTGCTGACCAGCGAGAGCACGCTGTCGCGGGTCGCCTCGGCGGTCAAGACCGGCGGGCCGCTCGATATTCTGGTTGTGGGCAGCCGTTCCTCAACCATTTCCGGAGCGGAAAACGACGCCTATCCCGCAAGGCTGCAGGCCACGCTCCGCGAGAAATTAACCGGAATCGTCGTATCCGTTTCCGTGGAACTGACGCCTCGGAAGACCGCCGAGGATGTCGTCCCCGGCCTGGGCAAGCTGGCGCAGACAAAAAAGCCGACCTTGGTGGTATGGCAGACCGGCACCGTCGATGCTATCCGGTCCGTCGATGTCGACCGTTTTCACGATGCCATCGACCAGGGCGTTACTGCGTTGCAAAATGCGGGGGCCGACGTTGTGCTGATGAACATGCAATACAGCCCGCGTACGGAGACCATGATTTCGCCAACCTCCTACATCGACAATATGCGGGTGGTGGCGCAGCAGCACGACGTTCCGCTGTTCGACCGGTTCGCAATCATGAACCAATGGAACGAGACCGGGGAGTTCGATTTGTTCAGCCCGGTGCGCGGCGTCGACCAGGCCAAACGCGTTCACGATTGCCTCGGCCGCGCCTTGTCGACATTCATCATCAATACCGCCCATATCGACACCGCCAAACTCGGGACCCGGCGCCAATGACGAGCAGCGGTCGCTTCTCGCGCAACGCTGGTGCGGCCATGCTGGCGATCATGTTGATCGGCGTATCGACCTCGGGCGTGATTGCGCAAACTTCGCCGGCTAATGCGCTGGCGCTGCCGATGGGCAGCGCCAGCCTGTCTGCACCGCCGTCGAGCGGCGCTATGGCAGCGGCCCCCGGCGCGCCGACGCAGAACCTGACCGAAACCCCGATCGACAAGGCAAAGGCGGTTGCCGCCCGCGTCCGCGACATCTTCAACCGCGTCCCCTGCCTGCCGCCGAAAGGCGTCTCGCAATCGATGGGGTCGCTGCCGCATGTCGCGGCCAAGCTGGCCACCAACAAGCCGGTCGTCATCGTGGCCTTCGGCTCGTCATCGACGCAAGGGTACGGCGCGACCTCGCCCGACTTCAATTACCCGAACCAGTTGGCGGCCCAGTTGCACCGCAAGTATCCGGCGGCCGCCATTACCGTGATCAATCGCGGCAAGGGCGGCGAGGATGCGCCGGAGATGATGAAGCGGTTGCGATCGGAAGTGATCGATGCCAAGCCGGACATGGTGATCTGGCAAGTCGGCACCAACGCGGTGCTGCGCAATCTGGATCCCGCGAGCACGGTGAAAACCGTCGAAGACGGCGTCGCGACCATTCAGGCCTCCGGCGCCGATCTGGTTCTGGTCGATCCGCAATACGCCCCCGCCGTCAATGCGAGGGGCGAGAATGCCGGCAAGATGGTCCGCCTGCTGAGCAAGGTCGCACACTACAGGCACGTCGGGATTTTTCCGCGCTTCGAGGTCATGCGCGACTGGCACGACCGGCAGTCGCTGCCGTTCGACATCTTCGTGACCAAGGACGGCCTGCACATGAACGACTGGGGCTATGCCTGTTTCGCCCAGTTACTCGGCGACGACATCATCAAGTCGGTGGACCAGATTCAGGCAGGCATCAGGCTGCCAGCGGCCACGGCGGTCAATCGGCCGTTGTGAGACCGTTATGTCCCGGACGCGGTGCAGCGTTCTTCACGCTGCTCCGCTAAGTCCGGATCACAAAGTCACTGCACTACGGTCCCGCACCAGCAGCGCGCCGCTCTCCGCAGTGCAAAGCATCCGGACACACGACCTCTCACACCGTCTCCAGGGCGGCAGCGAGATCCTCGATCAGATCGTCCTTGTGTTCGAGACCGACCGAATAGCGGATGAAGCCTTCGCCGATGCCGAGGCCAGCGCGGACCTCCGGCGCGAGCCGCTGGTGGGTGGTCGTCGCCGGGTGGGTCACGAGGCTCTTGGCGTCGCCGAGGTTATTCGAGATGCGCGCGAGCTTCAGCGCGTTGAGGCAGCGGAAGGCGCCCGCCTTGCCGCCCTTGACCTCGAAGCCGATCAGCGTTGACCCGGCGCGCATCTGCTTCTTCACGAGCGCCGCCTGCGGATGGTCGGGCCGGCCGGGATAGATGAGGCGGGACACTTTGGGGTGCGACGCCAGCGCATCCGCGATCGCCGCCGCGCTCTCGGTCTGCTGGCGCACGCGGACGCCGAGCGTCTCAAGCCCTTTCAGCAGAACCCAGGCGTTGAACGGCGAGATCGACGGCCCGGTCTGGCGGATGAAGGTCTGCAGGTGATCCTGAACGAAGGCGTTCGACGCCAGGATGATGCCGCCGAGCGTGCGTCCCTGGCCGTCGATATGCTTGGTTGCCGAATACACCACAACGTCGGCGCCGAGCGCCAGCGGGCTTTGCCAGATCGGCGTCGCGAACACGTTGTCGACGATCAGCCGCGCGCCGGCCTGATGCGCGATGTCGGCGATGCCGCCGATGTCGAGCACGTCGAGCGTCGGGTTGGTGGGGCTCTCGATGAAGCAGCTTTTGGTGTTCGGCCGCATCGCCTTGCGCCACTGATCGAGATCGAGGCCGTCGACCAGCGTCGACTCGATGCCGTAGCGCGGCAGCAGGTCCTCGACCACGTAGCGGCAGGAGCCGAACAGGGCCTTGGCCGCGACGACGTGATCGCCGGCCTTCAGCGGGGCGAGCATCGCGGTCGTCACCGCCGCCATGCCCGTCGCCGTGGCGCGCGCAGCCTCCGCGCCTTCAAGCTCGGCCATGCGCTGCTCGAACATGGCGACGGTCGGATTGGAGTAGCGCGAGTAGATGAAGCCGGGGTCGTCGCCCTTGAACCGCGCTTCGCACTGCTCGGCGGTGTCGTAGACATAGCCCTGCGTCAGAAACAGCGCCTCCGAGGTCTCGGCGAACTGCGAGCGCAACGTCCCGGAATGAACCAGCCGGGTCTCCGGGCGATATCGGGCGGTGGGTGAAGACTGCGACATGTGACCTCCTGCGCGGCCGCCTTGAAAACGGCCACAAAAAACCGGCCTGGAAAAAATCCACAGGCCGGGATCACATTGTCCCCGGCCTGTTTAGCGACTTATTTAACGTGGCTGCAAGCCGGCCGGCTCAAATCACCACGGGACGCCTCATGCCTAGTCCGGCACGTCCTGTCCGTCAAGCCAACGAATTGACATTCGCGTTGCGCCCGTCGGATAACGGATCAAAGCCTGCTCCCGGGTCGATATCGCCGACGCCGCAAGGACGACATCGTGTCATTCACGCTCCCGCCGGACGCCAACGGCATCCTGCCCGACCGCATGATCGCGGCGATGGCGGATGCGGGCCTGATTCTTCCCGAGTATCCCTTCGTCGAGAGCCAGATCCAGCCGGCCAGCCTGGACCTTCGGCTCGGCGCAACCGCCTACCGGGTGCGCGCCAGTTTTCTGCCGGGACCCGATGCAACTGTCGCCGAACGCATCGACGAATTGAAGCTGCACGAAATCGATCTCTCCGATGGCGCGGTGCTGGAGACCAACTGCGTCTACATCGTGCCGCTGCTCGAAAGCCTTGCTCTGCCGCCGGAGATCATCGCTTCGGCCAATCCGAAAAGCTCGACCGGTCGGCTCGACGTGTTCACGCGCGTCATCGCCGACGGCACACGGCGCTTCGACATGATCGGCGCCGGCTATCACGGACCCCTCTATGCGGAGATCAGTCCGAAGACGTTTCCGGTGCTGCTGCGGGAAGGTTCACGACTCTCTCAGGTCCGCTTCCGCACCGGCGACGCCATTCTCGAGGCCGACGAACTCGACGCCTTGCATGCGAGCGAACGGCTGGTCGATGTCGAGCATGCCGACTGCGCCAACGGCGTCGCGCTCAGTGTCGATCTCTCGGGCGAGAACGGCGGCGGTTTCGTCGGCTATCGGGCCAAGCGCCATACCGGCGTGGTCGATATCGATCGCCGCGGCGGCTATTCAGTCGGCGAGTTCTGGGAGCCGATCGCGGCGCGGCCGGATCGCAGTCTCATCCTCGATCCCGGCGAGTTCTACATTCTCGCATCGAAGGAGGCGGTGCAGGTGCCGCCCGATTACGCCGCCGAAATGGTCCCGTTCGATCCGCTGGTCGGCGAATTCCGCGTGCACTATGCTGGCTTTTTCGATCCCGGATTCGGTTATGCGGGCGCGGGCGGCCAGGGCTCGCGCGCTGTGCTGGAGGTGCGCTCGCGCGAGGTGCCGTTCATTCTCGAGCATGGCCAGATCGTCGGCCGCCTGGTTTATGAAAAAATGCTGGCACGGCCCGACGCGATGTACGGCCAGCGCATCGGCTCCAACTATCAGGCCCAGGGCCTCAAGCTGTCGAAGCATTTCCGCGTGTGACCCCGACGCGCAGGCTTGACCGGCTCGCCGATCCGGCTAGCATGGCCGAAATCGATGGGGATGGGGTCCCCCGACAACCGCCGCAAGGCTGATGACTCCTACCGGGCGCTCACGCGTCGGTAGGAGCTGTTTCCTGCCCCGCTGCGCCCGAGAAAGGGCGCTTATGACCAGACTTCCGAATTCGCTGTCAGTCTCGTTATGGGGCGTCGGCGTCTGCTGGATTGCGGTCGCGATCGCATATCTGACAGATTCCGACATGGTCCCGATAGATTCCCTCCTGGTATCGCTGGCGGTGCTCCTGCTGGTCCCGCTGGCGGTCATCAACATCCTCGGCGGTATGGCCCAATGGCCGCCGGAGCCCCGCTTGTGATGAAATCAGAAGCAAGCCTCGATTGATTTGAAGCGTTTTCTTCGCGCGAACCGCTATTCGCTCCGCTCGAAAACGCTGCGGGGAGTCCAGCATTGAACTGGTTTATTCCGGCTGTCGCGGCCGGCAGGTCGCTCGAATCGGCAGCCCGTTATCTCGTCAGCATCGGCTTCGGTCGGCTGCTGGGCTCAAAGTTGCCGTGGGGAACGCTGTTCATCGATATCACCGGGTCGCTTCTGATCGACCTGTTCGCCGGCCTGTTCGCGACGCGATGGATCTGCCTCAGGCGGCGCGCATCTTGCTCACGGTCGATATTTGCGGCGGCTACACCGCATTTCCAACATCCTCACTCCATTCCTGCTACCTGCGCGAGCGCGGCGAGTTGCGGCGGCCGGCGCTTGCATGATCGCCTCCGTCGTACTCGCCGTCAGCGCGCTGATCGCGGGCATCCAGATCGTGCGGCCGCTCTAAAATATTACCGCCGTTTCTCTGCAGCTATGGCTCGCAGGCTGGACTAACCGTCTTGGCGGATCGCCCGGTCTCGGCTACATCAGAGGACGAGAAGCGACAGGCGGGCGTAGTTCAATGGTAGAACGGCAGCTTCCCAAGCTGCATACGAGGGTTCGATTCCCTTCGCCCGCTCCATCATCGCCCTTTGAGGCGGACCAGGAGGGCTCTTGACGGGATGGCCGCGCCGCATGACCGCAGCCGTGACGGACTCCTCAAGACCGGCGCCGCGGGCGCCGGAACTGGCATTCTGACGCCGCTGATCCAACCGATAATCGACCACATCAACGGTACGTCGGGGGATTTGCGAATTGCGCTTCTGGCCGTGCCGTTCGCGATCCTCGTCCTCGTTCTGATCCAGATCGGCTCGGACAATCCGCGGTGGGCGGCGCTGGCTGGGGCCGTGATGACCGTGATCGCCTTCGTCTGGGCGGTCAGCGCTGCGGTCTGGATCGACGGACGGATTTCGGTTTCCGAAAGCGCCGTGAGAAATGTGTTGTCAGGTCTGGCCGGGGGTTTTGTCGGCTCCGGCACCCTGGCGCTCGGCGTCGGCCTGCTGCCGGCCAGCCCGCGCGATCCGCTGGCGTGGCTGCCGATGCTGGTGACCGGCACCAGCGCCGGCTCGCTGCTCGCGCTCGACAACGCGCTCAAGCTCGATCTGGTCTCCACGCTTTATCCGGTTTGGCAGGCCGGCGTCGCCATCTGCCTGGCCATGGCGTTGCGGCGGCGCACGCAATCCGCGTGAGCACGCACGTCCGGCCGAGAGCCGCGCTATGGCGAGATCGTCAGTCTGGCCTTCATGTTGGGGTGGAAGCGGCAATAATAGTCGATCGCTCCCGCCTTTTTCAGCACCAACCTGACGGTTTTGTTCGGCGGCAGCGTCACGTCCCAGTCGCCGTTCCGCGCCGTCGCGCTATGCACGAAAATGTCGTCATTGACCCACTCGATGGTGTCGCCGACTTTGGCGTCCGCCGCGGCCGGCGCAATCTCGAGGTCGCGCATCGTGATTTGAACCGTCGCCGCATGGGCCGGGACGGATGATCCCAACGTTGCGATGCCTGAGAGTGCGAGTCCCGCGGCTGCAACGATCAGAAAATATCCGGCCGGCTTCATGGGGCGCTCCTTTATTTCAGTTCGGCCGCGAGGTGTTCGGCATGCTGCTCGTGGCCCTGGAAGATCTTGAGCCCTGTCTGCAGCAGGCTCTTCAACTCGGCATTGCCGGCCGACGGAATCAGCAGGGTCTCGAGCGCGCCGTCGACCGCCTTGTGATAGGCGACCTCGTTGTCGACGTAGGCCTTGTCGAACGCGGCCCCCTTCAGCGCTGACAACTCCTTGAGCTTGGCTGCTGCATTTTTGGAAAGCGTGCGGCTGGTGTCGTTGTCTTCGGGCGTGACCTTCAGCTTCTTGACCAGCGCGAGCGCCTTCTTGTTCACCGCCTCATGATCCCGCACCATGTCTGCGGCGAAGGCCTTGACGTCCTTGTTCTTCGATTTGTCCAGCGCCTGCTTTGCCGCGGTGACATCGATGACGCCGGCGGTATAGGCGATATGCGCGATCTGCGGATCGGTGGGCTTCGCATCCTGCGCGAGGGCGCCGCTGCTCAGTAACGCCGCGGCGGCGATCGCCGCGCTCAATCGAACAAGCATTTTTGACACTCCTGTGACGCCGCGACCGGATCGCCGTGGCGTTTTGTTGAGACACAGGATTGGATGCAGCGCGGCGGAACAGGTTCCCGGATTATTTGGTGAGGCCGAGCCGGCCCAGAACCGCATCGGTGAGACGCGCGCACCGTCTGCCGGCGAAGGGAAACGCCTCCATCACCACCGGACCGATCTTCTTCTCGATGTTTTTGCGCAGCATCGCGCGGGCGCGATGAAGCCTCGTCTTCACGGTTTCCGGCTTGAGGTCGAGAATCTCGGCGGTTTCCTCCACATTCATTCCTTCGATCACGCGGGTGATGAAGACGATGCGGAAAGCTTCGGGCAGTTCGTCAACCGCCTGCTCGACGATGTGCTGCATTTCGCGCTGAGCCATGGTTTTTTCCGGATCATCGGTAGTGGCGGACCCGGGAAACTGGATGATGCGGGCATCCGAGGCGACAGGCTCCATGGTGGTCCAGTCGACGCTCGGACGCTGGCGCCGCAGCCGGCCGAGCGCCTCGTTCATGGCGATGCGCGCGAGCCAGGTCGCCAGACGAGCATCGCCACGAAAGCTCTCGAGATGCGTGAAGGCACGAACGTACGTTTCCTGCACGACGTCCTCGGCCTCGCTGTCGTTGCGAAGGATGCCGCGGGCGATCCGGTAGAGCTTGCGGTTGTTCGCCTGCATGATGGCGCGGATGGCGCCTTCGTCACGCGCGCGGGCGCGGCGAACCAGTTCCAGATCGTCCTCACAAGGACCGGCGACCAGCCGGGACTGAACCTGTTGCATTCCATCACACTCCCGATCTCAGGATACTCTATATTCGAAAGAGTAAGGATGCGGCAAAGCCGGTCAGGTTCCCGGGTTCAGTTTCGAACCATTTCAAGTTAACCATAAACCTGCTGCGCCGGGGCGGATATGCCTGGCGCATATTCCGCAAAAATATATTCTGGTTTTGCGATCAGGCTGCGCGCAAATGATGGGTCGCGAGCATTTTCTGCGACTAACCGGAATCCGCCAGCGGGAAGTGCAGCGCGTCGGCAACACTGGATTTGAATCTGGCGAGAACGACCGAAGTCATCTGGACAAAGCGCCGATCTCGCCGGAGGCTGCCGACTTGGGAATCGCACAAGGGTCCCTGCGAATTCGGGGCGACATTGGGGCAAACAATGAGGGTCGTGACAGGCTTGCTCGCAGCGGTTCTTGTGCTGGGACACGTTGCTGCGAGTCATGCTGTTGTCCGGATCGGTGAAGATCGGGGCGGCCGCATCGGAACCTACGTCGACAAATATCAGAATCTTCGCAGCTCCGGGCAATCCGTGATCATCGACGGTCTGTGCGCCTCGGCTTGCACCATCGTTCTCGGTGCGGTTCCCCACGACAAGATCTGCGTGACATCCCACGCCGCGCTCGGATTTCATGCCGCCTGGGACATGGGATCCGACGGCCGGGCCGTGACCAATCCCGAAGCGACCCACATGCTCTATCTGATGTATCCCTCGGCGGTGCGGCGCTGGATTAAACAGCGCGGCGGTCTGACCCGGCGCATGATCTTCCTGCGCGGCCGCCAGCTCGCTGGCATGTACCGTCCGTGCTATCTCGATGCGCAGGCGTCGTCCGCGCACTGAGTTGCCGCCCCTTCATCACGCCGTGATCGCCGGCGGTTGCGCTTGCCTTGAGGGCGCCACTCGCCTTATCTGAAGCTTCACCGGATCGGCATGGCGCCGTTGCGCCTGTCGATTGCCGAAAATTGATTCGTCACGGGAATTGCGGAAACCATGCAGCGCCCGGCGCAACCGGCGATCTCGCAGCGGCGTATCGCCTCCACGATCGTAGCATGCAGCGCAGCCGGCGGCGTGGCGCTGCTGCTCGGAACGCTGGCGCTGTGGGCGCACTATGGCACGGCCGTGTTCTTCGAGATGCTGGCCTCCGGCATCGCCGCCTGCTTTTAGTGCGGATCCGCAAAAGTGGATACCGGTTTTGTGATCAGAACAGGCGTCTTCGCGAGCGATTCTTGCGACTGCCCGAATTCCACTCAGCCGGAAAATGCTCTAAGGACATCTCATGGCAAATCGAGCTACCCGCCCGCTGACTGTATTCGCGGCCTTCATCGGCAGCCTGGCGATCGGCCTCTCGGCAGTGCTTTGGCTGGCAGGCGGCGGCCCGTTTGGTGGCAACCTGCTCGGCAAGACCCAGCCGGCGAAGATCGGCGGTCCGTTCCAGCTGACCGACCAGACCGGCCGGAGCGTCACCGAAAAAGATTTGATCGGCCGTCCGACGCTCATCTTCTTCGGCTACACCCATTGTCCCGACGTCTGTCCGACCTCGCTGTTCGAAATGTCGGAAGTGCTGCGGGCGATGGGCAAGGACGCCGACCGCGTCAACGCCTATTTCGTGACCGTCGATCCGGAGCGCGACACCCAGGCTGCGATGAAGGAATATCTATCCAGCTTCGATCCGCATCTGAAAGGCCTGACCGGCGATGCAGCCGCGGTCGCAAAGATCGAGTCGGCATATCGGGTCTTCGCCAAAAAGGTTCCGCTGAAAGACGGCGAGTACTCGATGGATCATACGGCGCTGATCTATCTGATGGATCGCGACGGCAACTTCGTCTCGCCGTTCAACCTCAACCGCTCGCCCGACGCGGCTGCCGCTGATCTCAAGCGCTATCTGTAGCGCCGCCGCCGTTGTGCGGCCACGGCAGAGGGGCCGGCGTCTCTCTGCAGCGAAGGATCATTGCGTGCTGAGGGACACTCCGAGTATATGAGCTTTCGCCGCCGTTGCGCCGGGAGTGCGCTTCAGCTTTTTTGCAATCTTCGCGACGCCGGCTTTTTGCTTTGCAAGGGACTTGAGGGTCTTCACGTCGTCCCTGGTCCACTGGCGGCGAATCGTTTTTGTCTTCTTAGACAATCAGCACTCCTGTTGAGATTGATCAGTAGGAGTGCGGTTTAACACAGCCGGTCCGATGAGCAACATCTGCTTCTCTTGCGGATGACCTGAGGATCATCCGAGCGAGATGGCCGAGCCGCACATGATTGATGCGGCCGCATGGCGAAACGGGGCTAGCCGTCGCGTCACTGTTTCGACTGCCCCAGGGCGATCACCGCGCCCGTTGGCGCCGGGTCGTGCGGCTTCAGGCTGCTGAATTTTCCGTCGTTCCAGTTGGCGAGACTGACCACCGAGCCCATCCGGGCTTCCGCTGCCTCTGGCTCGGTCGATTCCAAGACCTTCAGGCCGCCCTCGTCAACAAAGAAGGTATGGTCACCGAATAACTCACTCAATTTACGAGCTGATGGATGATCTTCGGGAAGAACCTGTGCGTTCATCTGATTCAGAGTCTGTTGCACCTGGGTCGCATTCAGCTTCATGGCCGCTCCTATGCCGATTCAAAAAAGATTGTCCTTACCAAGCTTTCCAAACGATGCCGTTTGTTTGTTCGATCAGGTGGTCTTCTTCGTGAACATGGTCAGTACGCCCTCCTTATCGATATTGATGGCGACAACCTGTGCCGAGTTGCGACCCTTTGCCTTCAGCGCCGACACGGCCTCCGGGATCGCCTCAATGGAGGCCCGGAGGGATTTGATTTCCTCCTGCTTGGTATTTGTAACAAGGGCGTCGACCTGGGAGCGCACGTCCGCTTTCAACTCTTCGACGTCGATAACCTGGATGCTTCGAATCGCCACACCTTTCTCGGACTTCGTCTGGGACTGGGCCTGTGAAGGCGCAGGTGAGGTCTGCGCCGCCGCCAACGGCGATCCAGCTAAGAGCAAAGCGACGACTGTTGATGTAAACGTGCGCATGATCCGCTCCGGTTAGTTGAGATGCGCATGAGATGTATCGTCGAAAAATGTCGAACGCCTGAGGTTTATGCGTTCATTCGATGAATCTGATATGGCTATAATGTGCAAGTGAACGGCCGACGCCGGGCGGCAACTTCGCGACGGCGCTACGGCCTGAGACGCTACGGCCCGAGACGCTCCGAATCTTCATGGACATGGCGAAGCACCGAACGGACAAACCGGTTGCGGGCGAATACAGAGGGAGATGACAGCAATGGCCATACACCACGCCAGCCCCGGAGAAGTTTTTGACCTCGCTCCATTGGGACCGAATCTAAAGGACGCGCGGACAACTGCCATCGTTAAATCGGAAGCGTTCGAGGTCGTACGCCTCGTCGTTCACGCTGGCGTGGACATCAAGACGCACCAGGTTGACGGCCCCATCACGCTGCATTGCCTGGAAGGCCGGGCTCTGCTCGGTCTTCCCGAAACGACACTGGAGCTTTCGGGCGGCCAATGGGTGTATCTCGAAGGTGGCGTCCCGCACTCGATCCGGGGAATCGAAGACACATCGCTACTGCTCACGATCCTTTTCGTTTCGCGGAGTCGTTCCGGCACGCATCAAGACAAGGTGGCGTGAGGCACATGCCTTGGGACAGCATCAGCAGCGGTTGCAAACGACGTTTCCTGACGCTGCGGACCTGCGACGGCGAGGCAATTCGTCGTCCGTGACGCCAAAAGCGTACCGCTGGCCTACATTCCTCGCCGCGACGATCTTCCAGCATCGGCTTCGCCGTACAACAATCTCACGTCGGACGAAGCACGCCAACTCGCAGACCGCACCAGCCGCGTGATCGGTTACAGGATGGCCGAAGCGACGCGATGTCCATCGTGAGCAGAGGCCGTCAGCCCCGCCGTGCCTTCTCGATCGCGGCGACGTCGATTTTCTTCATGGTCATCATCGCACTGAACGCGCGTTTTGCTTCCTCGCCGCCGGCAGCCATCGCCTCGGTCAGCACGCGCGGCGTGATCTGCCAGGAGATGCCCCATTTGTCCCGGCACCAGCCGCACGCGCTTTCCTGGCCGCCATTGCCGACGATGGCGTTCCAGTAGCGGTCCGTTTCCTCCTGATCGTCAGTAGCAATCTGGAACGAGAAGGACTCGTTATGTTTGAACGCCGGGCCGCCGTTAAGACCGAGACAGGGTATGCCGGCGACGGTGAATTCGACCGTCAGCACGTCACCCGCTTTGCCTAACGGATAGTCGGCGGGAGCATGGTGGACAGCGCCCACCGAACTGTCAGGAAAAGTCTCGGCGTAGAATCGGGCTGCAGCCTCTGCGTCCTTGTCGTACCATAGGCAGACAGTGTTCTTGGCAATTGCCATCGCTTGTCCTTTGCCTTTGAAATCAATTCCGGTCGAATTCCCATTCATTCGGGCGATGGGATGACCGACCATGGCGGTTCACTTGGGGTCAATTGTGGAGACGATCGACCAGAGCGAGGAGCCTCTGCTTCGCGCCCGTGAAGCGATGGTTGCTGCTACGCTGTTCGTGACGGCGCGCCGCTCAGGATGAACCTGCGACGTTATATATCATTGAAATCGCGATATAATTGTGGAAGAACCTTATATCCGCACCGGACCGCCGCGATGGCGCAGTTTCTCGACGGGCATTTCGCTATCTTTGATCGGAGCGGTCGTTTTTTTCGGCAGCCCGAGTGTTCATCGAGCTCGTTCCAAGGGACGCGACGAAGACGGCTTGGGTTGCTTTATCTTTGGCTTCGTGACTTGCTCCTTGAGCCGGACGCCCCGACCGCCAGCCAGGCTTTGACCATCGGGACTGATCAACTCGATGCCCGCGTTGTCCAGAGCTGAAACCAGTTTCATAAGGGAATCGACATTGCCACGAATGACGCCGTCACTAGCTTCCATGCGTTGAATGGTCGGAACTGAAAGATCCGCCAGTTCAGCCATTTGCCGTTGATCTATGTTCAGCAGCGCACGGGCGGCCTTGAGTTGATTAGCGGAAATCATGAATTGGCCGACTCCAATACGACTCAATGAATATATCTTGCGCTATATATATAAAATATCTAAAATATAGTATCAAGCATCAATTTAAGTGCGTGAGACATCATCGACGCGCCATAATGCCTCGGATTCCAACCAACGACTTCTGGTAACGGGACTCTCAAGATCCGGCAAGTTCAAGGTGCCACCCATAGTGGCCGTTACCCAAGTCGGCGTGCAGCAGATAGCTGGATAGCTACTCCGCCCGCTGGGCGGATGATGGAATCAGCGGCGTTGCTGGAACCAGGGTCAGAACCTCTGTGATTGCCGTCCGTGATGCAAGAGCGTCGATGACGGCGGAGCTGAAGTTCCGCAAGAATTTGTCGCGCCAGGGCTCCCGGCAAACAGAGAAGTCCGGAGCTTACCAACTGCTGCGTAATTTGTATTGCGAGCTTTAGCGGGTTCTGACTCGAGGCATTAGGGCGGGCGCTTGCCGGATTGCTGAGCGTGGAACCGCACAGGGCTGGCTAGATGCGAGCGGAAGCAGCGGGCCGCCGAGGAGCTGAACCGACGACCCGCGTCGGCTGAGCGCCTGCGCCAGGCGACGTCGGCTTTTCAAACAAGCCGCAACTTGCAGCTAGACGATTACGCGCCATTGCAGCGCGTCCCGTTCGCCTGTTGCGGGCGACATCTGCTCGACATCGAAGTCCAGCCGCGCAAGCCGATCAAGCATCACCGCATGCTCCGTCGCCAACGGCACAAGATCGAAAACACCTTGGACCGGATCAAGGACTGGCGGCGCGCGTAAAGCTTTGCTGATGCACAGCCACGCCAACGATATGCCGCAGATATGATGCGTCAGATGCATAGACTGATGCATAAGCGAGTCTAATACCTCGAATAAAAAATAATAATTGGTGTTTATTACATCATCTCTTATGGTCTGAGACCGTGAATGGTGGTCGAAGGTACGAGCTTTTATGCTTTCATTGCCTATCCCATCGACCTTTTCGAGGAAGACTGCGCCAGATCGACCGGTAGTCCGGAAGCCCGATGGTCAGGGGTCTCCAGTTCGATGTTGGGAGGGGGGTGCCCATGATCGCGAAGCGCATAGCCATGCAAGGCTTGGCGCATCTTCTGGCGAATGGCGATCGTCAGACTGACGCCCCTCCCCGGATGAAGCTTCGAGAAGGAGCCGATCGGTGCACAGCGGGAAATGCCTCAAAGATCAAGGTGATCCCACAAGCTGAGATGGCCGAGTTCTGATCCGCGCATCGCTGATACGGCCGTTGCCGCGGAGTGAAATTCGATCCGGAACTTTCGCGGATCACAGAGAGAAGGAGAGATAGATGAACGTCCAGAACGAAAAATCGATGACCGTCCGCGGCAAGGACCGCTACAAATCCGGCGTGATGTCCTACAAGAAGATGGGCTATTGGGAGCCGGACTATACGCCGAAGGAAACCGACGTCATTTGCCTGTTCCGGGTTACGCCCCAGGATGGCGTCGATCCTATCGAAGCGTCGGCGGCGGTGGCCGGCGAATCCTCGACGGCGACCTGGACCGTGGTATGGACGGACCGTCTCACGGCGGCCGAAAAATATCGCGCCAAGTGCTATCGCGTCGACCCGGTCCCGGGTGCGGAAGGTCAGTACTTCGCCTATATCGCCTACGATCTCGACCTGTTCGAGCCGGGCTCGATCTCCAACCTCACCGCGTCGGTCATCGGCAACGTGTTCGGCTTCAAGCCGCTCAAGGCCTTGCGGCTCGAGGACATGCGGTTGCCGGTTGCTTACGTCAAGACGTTCAAGGGGCCGCCGACCGGCATCGTCGTCGAGCGCGAGCGCCTCGACAAGTTCGGCCGTCCGCTGCTCGGCGCCACCGTCAAGCCGAAGCTCGGCCTGTCCGGCCGCAATTACGGCCGCGTGGTCTATGAGGCGCTGAAAGGCGGCCTCGACTTCACCAAGGACGACGAGAACATCAACTCGCAGCCGTTCATGCACTGGCGGGAGCGCTTCCTCTACTGCATGGAGGCGGTCAATCGCGCCCAGGCAGCGACGGGCGAAATCAAGGGCAGCTACCTCAACGTCACCGCGGCGACGATGGAGGACATGTACGAGCGCGCCGAGTTCGCCAAAGAGCTGGGCTCGGTGGTCGTCATGATCGACCTGGTGATCGGCTACACCGCGATCCAGTCGATGTCGAACTGGGCGCGCAAGAACGACATGATCCTGCATCTGCATCGCGCCGGCCATTCGACCTATACCCGGCAGCGCAGTCACGGTGTGTCGTTCCGCGTTATCTCCAAATGGATGCGGCTCGCCGGCGTCGATCATATCCACGCCGGAACCGTGGTCGGCAAGCTGGAAGGCGATCCGCTGACCACGCGCGGCTTCTACGATATTCTCCGCGAGGAACACAACCCGATGCAACTCGAGCACGGCATCTTCTTCGACCAGAACTGGGCGAGCCTCAACAAGGTGATGCCGGTCGCTTCCGGCGGCATCCATGCCGGCCAGATGCACCAGCTCATCCAGCACCTCGGTGAGGATGTCGTGTTGCAGTTCGGCGGCGGCACCATCGGTCACCCGATGGGCATCCAGGCCGGCGCGACGGCCAATCGCGTGGCGCTGGAGGCGATGATCCTCGCCCGCAACGAGGGCCGCGATTACGTCAGCGAAGGGCCGGAGATCCTGGCCAAGGCCGCCGCGAGCTGCACGCCGCTGAAGCAGGCGCTCGAGGTGTGGAAGGATGTCACCTTCGACTACGCCTCGACCGACGCTCCCGACTATGTGCCGACCGCCGTTCCTGCGGCGTAATGGAGGACATCATGCGTATTACTCAAGGTTGTTTTTCGTTTCTGCCCGATCTGACCGACGATCAGATTTCCCGGCAGATCCAGTACTGCCTCAGCCAGAACTGGGCGGTGAACATCGAGTTCACCGACGATCCGCATCCCCGCAACACCTATTGGGACATGTGGAATCTGCCGATGTTCGACCTGCCGGATGCGGCAGGCGTGCTGATGGAGCTGAAGGAGTGCCGGAAGGTCTATGGCGACCGCTACATCCGGATATCCGCGTTCGATTCCAGCCATGGTTGGGAATCGGTGAAGCTGTCCTTCATCGTCAACCGGCCCAAGAACGAGCCGGGCTTCCGGCTCGAGCGCCAGGAGGCCGATAGTCGTAACGTTCGCTACACCACGACCTCCTATGCGGTGGCCGATCGTTCCGAAGGTCAGCGCTATTCATCGTGATTCCATCCGGCCAAGGCTGGACGATCTTCCTTTAGGTCGTCCAGCCCGGATGCACTGCTCCGTCGCCTCCTGACGACGGAGCATTCCTCCCCGAACAGTTCTCTCGCGAGCGGTCGTCAAAAAGCAGCTTCCGGCCGAGGTTATCAGGACCATCTTCGATGCAAGAAAAAGTCAACCTTCGCGAGGAACTCGAGGCCGTCGGAATCGGCGAGATACTCAAGCAGCTCGATCAAGAGCTGATCGGTCTCAAGCCCGTCAAGACGCGAATCCAGGAGATTGCGTCGCTCCTCCTTGTCGAGCGGATACGCAAGAAAATGGAGCTGACGTCGGAGAACCCGACGTTGCACATGTCGTTCACCGGCAATCCCGGCACCGGCAAAACCACCGTTGCCTTGCGGATGGCCGATATTCTCCATCGGCTGGGTTATGTACGCCGTGGCCATGTCGTGTCGGTCACGCGCGACGAATTGGTCGGACAATATATCGGCCACACCGCGCCGAAGACCAAAGAGATATTGAAAAAGGCGATGGGCGGCGTGCTGTTCATCGACGAGGCCTATTACCTCCATCGGCCCGACAACGAGCGCGACTACGGCCAGGAAGCTATCGAGATCCTGCTTCAGGTCATGGAGTCGCAGCGCGAGGACCTGGTGGTAATTCTCGCAGGCTACGCCGACCGCATGGAAAAATTCTTCTCCAGCAATCCCGGCTTCCGCTCGCGCATCGCCCATCACATCGACTTCCCCGACTACACCAACGAGGAGTTGCTCGCGATCGCGGAGGTGATGCTGCACCACATGAACTATAAGTTCACCTCCGAGGCCCGCGACGCCTTTGTACGCTACATCGCGTTGCGCAAGGCGCAGCCCTTGTTCTCCAATGCGCGCTCAATCCGCAACGCGCTGGATCGTATTCGCTTGCGTCAGGCCAATCGCCTGGTTGCGGACGAGAACGCCATCCTGTCTGTCGACGATGTCCAGTCGATGGTCGCGTCCGACGTTCTTGCCAGTCGCGTATTCGAGACGTCGCAGCCCGCCATTGTCGAGCAATTGATCGACAAGAGAAAGCGATAGTCCTGCCGAGACCAGCCTTTGTGGCCGCGTCTCGTTCTGCCGCAGATTTCGCGCGTCTTGGAAAGGCAAGACGGGCGATCGATGCCGCCGGCGTGCCGGACGGACGAGAGGCGCCGCTTCGTGGTTGATCGAATATTGCTCCGGAGCCGGCAGCCGCAATCACCTCATAGTCCGGGCTGACCACTACCGGATGATAGTGTTGCGCGGCCGCGAAAGCCGGCGATGCTGGGCGTCGCTTCCTTCGGGCCGAACGACGGTCGAGCAGGTGGAAATCATTCGTGCGTTTCAAACATAACCGGCTAAACACCATGCGCATCGGGGCAACACTCTGCGTTCTGGCTCTCGCTTGCACGGCCGCCCATGCCGAAACGCTCGCTTACCGCACGCGGGCGGGGATGGACGTGACCGTGGTGAAAAAATCGAACATCGGCACCACGCACGCCAAAATTCTGACCAGGCACACCAGGGCGAACGCCACCGCCTATTGCCGCGACTATGTCGGCAAGGTCACCGCCAGGTGTATTGCCGATGAGTTGAAAGTGAAGCTGCTGCCGGAGATTTCGGCCAACTGCAAGACCGGCCAGTTCATCACGCTGTACGGCCAAGGCTACCGGTTCCTGGGCGCCAATCCGGACTATGACGCAGACGGGGATACGGCAGAATATACGCAATACCGGATCGTCGAAGCCGGCGGCGGCGAGCCCCTGAAAGGCTATAGCGCGACGGGATACGACGTGGCGCTCGGCCAGTTCGAGGCGCTTTGCCCGAACCGCGCCCGGTAGCGCTTCTGCCTTTTCCGCATGTCTTGAAGGATCGCCGGCATAGAGCGGCCATCAAGGATGAGATTCGCGATGGAGCCTCAGCTGGACAAGGCCATCGCGGTCGGATGCCGCCGAGATGGTGACCCGATGCCGAGGCCGCACCACTATCGAATGATAGTGTCAGGCGCCAACCCTGCCCGTTAGCGTGCCTTGCGGGGGCGGATGCCTTGATCGACCCCATACGGGCTGCATGCAACAGGAGGTTGGCTTGGTGACGGCCCTGAAACGGATAGCGATCCTGCTGGGGTTCTGGCTGGTCACGATCTCCATGACCAGCGGAGCGATCGCCGCCGACTTCTACGCATCGCGCGTATTCAGTGTGGATCAGTCCGTCTACGCGGTCCGTTTCAGCCCGGCCGGAGACCGCGTCGCGCTCGCCACCAACGCCGGCACGATCATCTTCAACACGTCGGACGGCAAGCAGGTGGCCGAACTGAAGGGTAAAGCGTCGTCCGTGGCCTGGAGCCCGGACGGCTCGATGCTGATGGTGCGGACCGAGGACGCGCTACGCTTCTGGAATATCGCCGATTATTCAAAGGAATTCGCGGCGATCCCCTTGACTGCGCAGACGCTCATCATTGGCCTTCCGCGCGAGCCGTTCAGCCCGGACGGCAAGCGTATTGTCGTGCTCAGGCAAGATGACACGGTGGCGGTCTGGCAAATCGAAGGCCCGCGAGAGGTCGCCATACTGGACGGGCATTCGGCCCCGCTGACCGACGCCGGCTTCAGTCCCGACGGTGCGCGTGTCGCCACCGCCGCGAAGGACAAGGCCGTGGTCGTGTGGGACGCCGCTACGGCCAAGAAGATCGTCAAGCTCGAAGGGCACGAGAAGGCCATTGACCAGGTCGGCTTCAGTCCGGACGGAGCGCGCATCCTGACGGTCGGGCGAGACCGGACCGTGCGAGTCTGGGACGCCGTCGGCGGTGGCGCCATCGCAACGCTGCGGCATCAGGCCGACGTCGAGGCAGCGACATTCGACCGCGAGGGCAAGCGCATCGTGACCGGCGCGGATGACGGCGTTGCGCGCGTCTTCAATGCTGCCAGCGGCGCGGAAATCGCCACCTTGAAGGAAGACGGCGTCGAAAAAGTCCTGTCTGCGGCCTTCAGCCCGGACGGCACCCGCATCGCCACGGGCTCGTCGGACCGGTACGTGCGCATCTGGGACGCGGCCTCCGGCAAACAGATCGTCAAGCTGAACGGCCTGTCCGAAGGCTACGGCGTTGGCTTCACCGACGATGCAACGATCGTGGTGAGACCGCACGGCGCGATGGGTGTCCTCTATACCGTGCGACAGTCACGGGGCGATGTCCGACTTGCAGATGGAATGGTCGGCATGTGGGCCTTCGGGCCACCCGATGACGTCGATGCCACGCCCGATGTCATGCATCTCATCTGTTCGACCAGCCCATACATCATCCACCCGGACGGGCTCGTTGAATACCTTGCCGGCGGCGAAGACCAACTGCTTGAGCCCCGACAGTTCATGCGCTGCAAGGCCGACCTGACCTGCGACGTGTTCGAGGGCGCCGCGCATTCGCTGGCGGCCGATCCTTTGGACAAGGCGACGTTCAAACTGGCCGACGGCAAGGGCACGCTATGCATGGCCAGCGATCCCGACAGCTGCAACACCCTTCGCAAATGCCCGAAGCTGGAATGGAACGACGCGGCGCGCGCCAGCGGCCATGCCGAGCAATGGGACAAGCTGTATGCGGCCTCCGCCAACTGAAATACGCAAATTGATCGTGTTCGTCCTCGCGATCGCGATCGCTGTCTACGCGGTCCACGGCATCATCGTCGATGACCTGGTCATGCTCTACCGCGTGACGCCTTGGCGCCTCAGACACTATGGATATCTCCATTTGCGCGGCATGTGGGCGATCGGAGGCGCGGCGTGCCTCCTGCTTGGCGCAGCCGGTTTCGCCGTCCTGGCTTTCGGCGTCATCGGCGCGAAACCGAAGGCAGATCCCGCGGCGAGGTTCTATACAAAGCTCGCCACCCCATTGATCTTGATCGGTGCTGTGTTCTTCCTCGGAGTATCATTTTTCTCCGAGCTGTTCGTCCGATGAGGATCGTCGCCGGGGCTACACTGGTCGGTGGAAGAAGCAGTTCGCTTCGGCCGGAAAATAGAGACGGCGTCAGGCGCGCCACGTCGATAACGGCTGAACCCGTCGGCGCCGGGGGCGAAAACGCGGGCGGCCGAAAACATCATGCGAGGCACCGAACAATGACCGGACGCTTCGCCACCGACTGCTGCGGAATGGTTCTCGGCGCACTGCTGAGCCTGTCTCCGCTCGCGGCCCGCGCCGCGGAGCCATGTACGCATGAAACCGAAACCATCGTCTGCCGCAACGAAACCCGGACGATCCGGGTCATTGCCGATTCGACCTCGCCATCGGCGCGCTATGCCATCGGATGGATCGTACCGTCCGCCGTGGCGGCCAAGGAATTCGAACGCAACCCGGAGGATGGATCGCTGGCGCTTCCGGGCGGCGAGCCGGAGAACGTCATTGTCCGCCTACGTGACGGCGCCGTCATCTCGACAATGCAGAGCAAGCACTTCGGCGATCACGCGCGCTACAACCACCGCGAGATCATCACAATCTGGTCGACCGACGAAAGGCTGCTGCTCGTCTGGTCCAACGACAAATGGGAAACGCTGGCGTCCGAAGCCTTACGCCTCGACGGCCGCGGTGAACTGACGGGCCGAGACGACGTATTGGCGCTGGTGCGGCGCATCGGCAAGGAACGTCTATCGCGCCGGACAGGAACCGACGACGCCGATCTCCATGAGCCGCTTATTCTCAAGGAGCGATTGCACGGCACGAGTCGGATAGACGTCGTTACCGCCTTGATAACACCGGGATCGGAGAACGGCTTCACCTTCACGATAACCCTGAAACCGTCGGACGAGCGACGCTCTCGGCCCCTGCGGGCCGTCCATGTCGGGACGCTCAGAAAATGACGTCATCTCTGAACAGGAGACTTTACATGAAGACCCGCACCGCGTTGGCATCCGCTTTGTTTCTTGCATCCCTGACCGCATCGCCCGTCCTGGCGTCCGGCGATTGCGTCTACTCCGGGTACAATCAGGGCTCGCCCGATGTCTTCAAGTTCGTGAAGTGGGAGTTCGGCAAACGCGATGGACGCTGGCTGAAGGTCAACCTGACACTGCACAACAAGCTGAAGCAAACGGTCAAATGGTTCGAGTTGACCATGCTGGCGGACGGACATTCGATCAGTCTCAACACGACGCAAACCCTCCCGGCGGAGAGCGATGCGCTGATAACTGCCAAATACGAGATGTCGAATGAATCAGCCGCCGAATTTCAGAAGCTGACGCCATTGATCTGCGTCCGCTCCACGGAAGACGAGAAAGGCGACAAGCAAAAATACGATTGAAGGTGCGCACCGCGCCCGAGCCTGACCGGCCCTCATACCGATTCACGAATGGAAGATCACGACAATGAGTATCCTGATCCGTACTGTTCTTGCCGCTATTCTCCTGATTCCGTCGGCCACGTTCGCCCAGGCATCGAAGAAAGCCGGCGCGCCGCCCGCGATCCAGGCGGAGTTCGACGGGTTTATTGCAAAATTCCGGGCGGCGTTGAAAGCGGACGACTCGGCCGTCATCGCCGGCATGACCAAGCTGCCCTTCATGGAGGACAAGACGTATTCCGATGTCGCACAGTTTCGCGCGAAAGCTTATCCGGAGTTTTTCACCAAGAAGAACCGTACCTGCATCCAGCGCAACAAGGCCGTCTATGATCGTGATCCGGAGGGCAACGATAATTACTTTATCTTCTGCTACGAGAATATCTTCACCTTCACCAAGACGCCGGCTGGCTTCCTGTTTATCGACGTCAGCGTGAACGATTGATCCGACAACCGCTTCGATAGCTGGCCGGACCGATGATCGGCAAAGAAACACCAAACTCCAGTCCCGGGCCCGCGGGACCAGCGCCGTGGCGCCGCGCGCTCCGCGTGCTCTCACTGACCATGCGGTTGGGCGTCAGCCTGTTTCTGGGCACCATGATCGGGGTCGCGGGCGGCGCCCTCTATCCGCCGCTCACCCGCATCGCCGCGCCGTTGATCTGTAGCGGCAAGCTGGAAACGGTGTCGTCCCAATATTCGTACAAGCCGGGGCAGCAGGGCGTCACCCGCGAACTCTTTTGCGTCGGCGACGACGGTTCGCGGCAACCGATGACGGCAAGAGGCCTGTTCGCTTCCAGCCTTGTCTACGGCATCGTGCTGTTCACCCTGTGGCCGTTGCTCATGTTTCCCTTCAGGTCCTTGCTGTCGCGGTGCGCACGCCGCGCTGGCTCCTACGCCGAGGACAGGCTGCACGGATTCGCCTCCCGGAAGACCACGACGCCCACCGGGGCGCTGCCGATAAAGGGAATCCGAATTGAAACCGTTCGGCAGCCGGCTCCCGCCGATACGATCGAAGACCATCTCCGGGAGCTTGCCCGGTTGAAGGACGTCGGCGCGATTACACCGGAGGACTACGAGACCCGGAAGCGGGAAATACTCTCCGAACTCTAGCCGCCGCTGCCTGCGTCATTCAGGTTCCGGCTCTATGGCCTCGCTTCAATGCACGACCGAAAGACACAGCGCGACGAGCTGGGCCTGCGAGCCCGTGCCGGTCTTGCCGAAGATGCGGTTCAGGTGGCCACGGACATTGCCGAGAGAAATTCCCAGTCTGGCTGCGATTTCCGCCGGACCTTCGCCCGCAACCAGCAGCACGACAATGTCGGTCTCGCGTGGCGTCAGCCCGAAGGCGCGGCACAATCCGGATATGCCCGCCGGAGCCGGCCGGTCGGTATCGTCTATGAACAAAATCGTCGCCGCCCCGAAGGTCGAGAGCGCTCGATCTTCCGTAGCGGGCATCCGCACTGCGCGAACCGCCAATGGCCGCGACGTCTCGCGGCGGACAAGCGTGATCGCCCCCGAGCTTTCGTCGATGATCCTGGCCAGTTGCTGGCTTTCGATGTCGCCGGCGCCCCAAAGCATCGCAGGCTGCGTCAGCAGCTTTCCGGAATGCGCGAGAACCTGCTCGCCCGCCTGGTTGGCGTGAATGATCCGCCGGTGCGCGTCGAGGAAAATCACGCCGGTCGATAGCTCGTCGAGCGTGGCTTCGAGTGTCGAGATCCTATCTTCGAGCAAGCGTATGTGCCGCTTCAGGCTCAGAGCCGAGGTGAGCGTCGGCAGGAGGTGCGTCAACACAGCTTTCTCGGTCTCCGAGAACGGCTGTCCTGAACGGCTTCGGCAGGCGGCGACGAAGCCGCCGGATGTCGTGCATGCGACCGCGGCATGATGCCCGCCCATCGGTCTGATCGCGCCCTCGAACACCGCCAGCCGACACAAGACCGCCAACGGCACCGCCTCGTCCTGCGCAACCATCCTGCCCTTGGGAAGCAGGCGCGAAAGCACAGCTACGTCGGCCGGATAGGCGGCCAACGCCTTTATGCTTTCGTCAGCGACGCCACTGCCCCAGGCCAGCGGCGTGACGCGCGGATAAGGGTTATCCATCTCTTGGGGCAGGGTCGCGACGAGATGGTCGGCGTGCACCGTCTCGACGATCGCGGCAAGGCCAGCGTCCCAGGCTGCCTGGTCCAGCACCCCCTGCATGACGAGACGTCCAATCCTGGAGACAACATTGCCCATAAAACATCCCCCCGCGCCGGCACAACCGGCGGCCTCGTTTCTTACCACGGCTACATTAGCATTCTTGTTGCAACCACGGCCGGGCCGCAGACCCTCACAGGTAAAGCCACCCGGAAATCACCGCAGGCCGATGCTTTACTGGCTTACGAGCACGCGCTTATCGAGGGCGGCCTCAAGGCAGCCATCCCCTACATGACGTCGGAGAAGCTGACTGACCTTAAGGGCATGGCGGAAGCGTTCGGCGAGGACGGTTTCAACGAATTCCTCGACCGGATGCGCGGCGGCGCCCAGGGCGAAGCGCAGCGAAAGCAGATCATGAGCGTCGCGATCGACGGCGACCACGCGGTGCTCGAAGTGCGCGACAAGGCGAACACCGTCCCCGAACAACACCTGGACAGAACGAAGGACGGCTGGAAAGTCGGCACACGACTGCGACAAGCGGCATGCCCTCGCTCGCGGTTGCGCTCCGGATGTCGGCGCATGCGGAGAGACAAAATCGACCAGACCAATCGACCGGAAACGATTCGAACTTTTTCACCGCCAACCGCTGCCGTTTGTACGCTTTTTCGCTCGTCGGCTATTCCCTGCTCGTTGCTTGGGTGTGGTTTCGACAGAAATCGGCGGCTAAATCGTACTTTGGAGGGCCATCGGCGGTATTTGGCGCGCCCGAAAGGATGAAACTGGGCACTGTTACGTGCTTGTTATTCCAAACGTTTCCTGGCCGCGGTAGCGTACCTGCGAGTCCACCTAACGCCGGTTAGCCTGGTCGCGTTTTCATCGCCGACCTGCGCCCGCCTCCCGCAAGTAGCGTCCGTTGACCCAGCCGTGCAGGGAGCTTCTCCCGCTGTGCTCCACACGGCACCATCTTTGGCCGCGGGTGTTCTTGCAGCCGAGGTTTTTCACAACCGCCCCGTTTGGTAACCGCGCGACAAGCTGCGCGTGAGGAGAGGGTTCGGCGCGCATGTTGAGCGCGTCGCGGGCGGGGACGCTGCTCACCTGCCAAAAGTCCGGCCCGCCGGTCATGCCGTCGGCGAAATCGGACCCCTTCTCGTTGGTCGCGCTCTTTTGCCCGAGCGCGATGGTCAAAACGTAGTTTGCGACCTTCCCCCGCCGCGCGTCGTTGCGCATGAGATAGACGCGCGCTTTGTAGTCGCCACTCGTCGGCGCTACGCCTTCGTAGGAATCGCCGCTCGTTGAGCCGATGAAGAACGCCGTCTCTGTCTCTCCGGGCGCGAGGAGATTGAAATAGTTGCTGAACTCGCCCGTCTTGAGCGTCACCTCGATGGATTCGCCCGCGCCCGCGGGAAAGACATAGTCGACGAACTCATAGCCCTTGATGCGCCCCTTGATTACGGCGTGTCCGTGATGGAACGTGACGCGCTCCGTTCGATGCTCGCGATCGGCCAACGCGCGCGTGGGCGTGAAAGCGGTGAGCGCCGCGATCAAAAGTAAAATGACCCGCATGGCCGCCTCTCTCTCGCTTCCGCGGCGCCCAAGCGCGCAGATCGCCTTAAGTCAGAGCTTGCCCTCTTCGGTCAGGGACGTCACGTCCGAAACCGAGCCGCCCTTGACCAGGCAGCGCCAGGGCGCACGCTGGGGGCCGACGCCGAGCGTCACGGAATTGTTCGCCTGCGAGATTTCGCTGCCCAGGACGACGACCGTAGGATTGTTGGTCTGTTTCTTCACGGCGCGCAGGCAAGCTTGCTTGTCCTCGCTGGAGACATCGCTGGCTCCGGCCGCCTCATGCGCGGTGCCGCCGGCCGCGACGGCGCGGGTGAACTTGACGATTCTCGATCCGCTGCGATTGAACGAACATTGGAAGGTCGCCGGCGCACTTCCCTCGACCGAGCCGTTGACGGCATGCGTGCCGTCCGTCCGCTGGCCCTCGTACTTCACATTGACCACATCGGGACTCGCCTTGAAGGCAGCCGCGGCGCGAGCACGGCATTTGTCGAGCATCGCGTCTGAGGAGGACGCAGCGGCGGTGGCACCGGCTGTCGAGGATGCAACCGAGCCGCTCTTGGCTTCCGCCGCCCGGCACCCCTTCTTGTATGATGCGCCGTATTGCTCCTGATCGTAACGGCCCGCCGAGCAGTCCGCGTAGCCGCGCTTATACTCCCTTTGAGACGCTGTCGACGCGAACGATGTGTCAATAAGCGTAAGGGCAAGCAGCGAAGATAGCGTCGCTACGGTAGTATATCGCATGACGTTTCCTTCCCTATTTCCAACTGGCGACTTCCGCAGATAAATTGAAAGACTGCATACAGAACACTGCGTGCTGTCAAGCGACGCGGCGGGCCTTCCTGTCGGGCTGCTGAGACGTTGCGCTGATCGCGCGGTCGTTTCCGCGCTAACCACAGTCGAGAGCGGTCGAACGGGCGCCATGATGAGTAAGCTTTGCCGGACGGTCTTCTTTATCTATGTTGGCTTGGCCGCAGCCGCGTTGCTTCTCATTCCGATCAGCGCCCTGCGGCTGTTTGGCGCTGAGCCATCGCCGTTAGCAGGGATCTTTGCTGTCCTGCTTGCTCAGCCGTGGCTTTCGTTGGCGTCGGAGGCGGGCGGGGAGTCGATAATTGGGAATCTTGGGATCGTGACAGCCTGCCTCGCGCTCAACGCCATGATCTTGTGGCTGGTCTGCCGGTTCGGGCTTTAAGCCGAAGCATCGGAGTCGTCCCGGAGTGATCTCAAGCATTAGCGGAACGCAAATGAGACGGGATACGACAGCTCGCGCCACAACGTCGATTGCAGACCGAGCGCCCAGTTTTGTTTAGGAGTGGTGGAAAAATGGCGCGCCCGAAGAGATTCGAACTCCTGACCCCCAGATTCGTAGTCTGGTGCTCTATCCAGCTGAGCTACGGGCGCGTCTGTCGCGGAAATCGCCGGTAGGCGAACAGCAACTGCGTTCGGAGACAGGCGTCTCGAAGGCGGGCCATAGCTAACGGCTCCCAGTCTGCTTTGCAAGCGGCGCGGCTGCGTCGCCGGAGGCTCGGGACCAGAAAACCTCTCGGGATCAGCTGGTGGCGCATCTGACCTGGGGCGGATCGACCCAATCGGGCTCAGGAACCGGCAGCGGCGAAGACGTTGGCGCCTTCCTGAAGCGCAAAGGTCGGCCGCAAGCGGCGAAAAACGGAACCTCGCAGCACGTCGTCCTAAATGACATAGTCCTTATTGCGCAACTCAACGGCTTCTACTTCTTCCCTTTTTCGCGAGCTCAGTCACGGGCATCCTTCCGACCCATCGGTTCTCGCGGAAGCCCCATGTACGGCGGTTGCATACCGTCAGCCGTGCGCAGACGGCATCGATGGCCCCCTGGTCCATTCAATCCCGGGAGTAGCCGATCAGCGGTCGCCGCGGCCGAAACACCAAGAGCAGGAGAATGCCCGCAATCGCCAGCACCGCAAAAGCCGGCTGGTTCAGAACCAACTTGATGAGATCCCATAGCCAGGGCGCCGACGCCTCGATCTGAGTGCGAGCCGCCTGCTGACTGGCCTGATGAATGTCGTTCCAGAATTCTCCGAGCGTGGTCAACCGCAGCGTCTGGTCCGCGATCGACCGCGCGCCATCATAAACCACGAAAACGAAACCGCCCGCGAGCAGCAGCAGCCCAATCAGGCGAAAAAACCCACGGATCATGCCATTACCTCTTCCATCTGCTGCCGGATCGCCAACCGGCCCCTCGGCCGTCGAACATTGGGAAATCCAACCTCGGCAGCCCTCAAACGCTCAAAAAGGCCCCCTTGCCGCCCCGCTCCAGGAGGAAGGCGTTGACGCTCGAAACCATGGCCTCTATAAGACGGCCAATGGCGGCGGGATAATCCCGCCGCCGCTGTTCTTTAGAAGAGCACCTCGCGAATCAGTTCGCTTCGAGGGTGGCATTTTCAGGAACAACCGGAAACACATTCAGACTCACCCGCGCAATCACATGGCCGGCGCAACCGGCCGGCTCTCGCGGCGAGACACTGCCGAAGGATACGTCGAGACCATGGCCAATACGACCTCCGCCAAGAAAGCGACGCGCAAGATTACCCGACGCACCGCCGTCAACAAGTCGCGACGGACTCTGATGCGCGGTTCGATCCGGATCGTTGAGGAAGCGATTGCCAAAGGCGATCGCGATGCCGCGATCCAGGCGATGAAGCGCGCCGAGCCGGAGTTGATGCGGGCAGGCCAGAGAAACATCGTTCACAAGAACAGTGCGAGCCGCAAGGTCTCGCGTCTCACGCATCGAATCGCCAAGCTCGCAAAATAGTCCGGCCCAGTTCCTCAACCCGAAACTAATTCAAAAAAGGCCCGGCAATCGCCGGGCCTTTTTTTGCGAGATAGTCGTAGAGCATCTTCGATCAAGTCCGCTGACGAGGAAGCGGTTCAGCGCGTCACGCCGGCTTCGCCTTTCGAAGGAACGTCGACGCCAATGACACGCTTGTGATCGGCATCATGGTCCGGGATGCGGAATATCCGGCACGAAGCCTGCATGACAGTTCGATGCCGATCAAGTTTCATCCCGCTTGAAACAAAAGACAACGCCAATCCCGCTATTTCGATTTGCCTCGCCGGCTGACACTCGCGTCTGATCTCGGCTTCGCGCCGATAGCTCGCTGCCCTGTTCGATGCTTCCAGGCAGATATAACCGCAGGCGCGGTCGGTTGCGGCACGCGGCCGGCACGGGTTACCCGCAAAAACGGCCAGAAAAAAATGCGCTTCACTAATCACTTATCCACATAGCGTGATGAAGCACTTCCAAAACGAGCAGGCGTGTCCGCCCGTTTTACGGTTTCTTAAAATATTTTGGACCGCGATGCGAATTTGTAACACTGCGCGGAGGCATCGAATCCGCGCGAAGATTCAAAACGTTGCCGCTGGGCACATCGAGCATCGCCCGCCTCACCGACACGCATTCGATTTGTGCGACGCAGCCGCGACGTGAAAGCCGTTGCGAGAATTGGGGTGTCGTGTATTTCTTTGGTGGCTCGCGGCGCTTACGGCTCTTCACTTAGTGCGGATTAGAGAACCTTGGGTGGGCGTGCATATCGGCGGCGATATGAACGTTAGCGAAGCTTTCCATGTGACCAGCGAATGGCAACTCATAGCAACATGAGAACGGATGTTCTGTGTCGAAATTTCTCGATTGCGACGTTTACGTCCAGCGTTGCCGAACGAGAGAGATACGCTCAGGCCAAGCCGAATATCCGCAGGAAGCGGACGGGTTGAACTGGTGAGTTAGAGTGCGCGTAGCGGTCCCGACATTGATGTCGGGTCTCGCAGACTGGTTTTGAAATAGATGTGAGAGGACATCTCGGCGCGATCCATCGCAGCGAGGAGGGGGTTTATGTCAAACAAAAACAACACCACCGGATTTCATTCATTGAATTGTTTCACTGACATTTTCTCAAGTGCGACCGCTTCGCTGTGCTCTCCCACACAGCCTCCGGGCAGCCCGTCCAGTCGCTGCTGACCTCGCGTTCGTCTCGTTTTCCAGCCATCTGAACCCGCTTGCGGTGCTTGGCCGAACGATCGGTCATGGCTGAAACGAGGCACGCCGGAGGATCACGACGAGCCGCGCGACGCCTTCCCGGAGCGCGGTCGCATCGCAACCTTATTCAAATCAGAAAAGTCACAAAAAATGTCAGACATAGAACAGGAGCGCTGGTCGCGGGTGAAGGGCCGATTGCGCACGACGGTCGGAGAGGACATCTATTCGAGCTGGTTCGCCCGGATGGACCTCGAGAGCGTCCATGCGGAGAGTGTCCGTCTGTCGGTTCCGACCCGTTTTCTGAAGAGCTGGATTCAGGCGCATTATGCCGAGCGGGTGCTGGCCTGCTGGCAGGCCGAGCTGCCGGACGTTCACCGGATCGACCTGACGGTGCGCTCGGCCATGCGCTGTGCTGCGCCTGTCAAAGAGATGCCGGCCAACGATCCGCGCCATGCCGAGCAGAGCGACGGTCGCGCCAGCGTCGAATTGAAGACGGTCGCGACCGCGCCGGCCTCGGCGAACCATGACGCGCTCGGCGGTTCGCCGCTCGACCCGCGACTCACATTCGCGAGTTTCGTCACCGGCCGCTCGAACACGCTCGCCCACGCGGCGGCGCGTCAGGTGGCAGAGGGACGACGTGGCGACAGCGTCATGTTCAACCCGCTCTACATTCACGCCGGAGTCGGCCTCGGCAAAACGCATTTGCTGCAAGCCGTCACATGGGCCGGCAATGCCGGCACCGAGCGCAAGGTGCTCTATCTGACCGCCGAGAAGTTCATGTACGGCTTCGTCGCCGCGCTGAAGACCCAAACGGCGCTCGCCTTCAAGGAAGCGCTTCGCGGCATCGACGTTCTGGTCATCGACGATTTGCAATTCCTGCAAGGCAAGTCGACCCAGGCCGAGTTCTGCCACACCCTGAACGCACTGATCGATGCCGGCCGCCAGGTGGTGATCGCAGCCGACCGGCCGCCGTCCGACCTGGAAAGCCTCGACGATCGCGTACGCTCGCGGCTCGCCGGCGGCCTCGTGGTCGAAATGGGCTCGCTTGGTGAAGAACTCCGGTTCGGCATTCTCAAATCGCGCGTCGACGCCGCACGGATTCATCATGCGAGTTTCGACGTGCCGGAGCCGGTGCTCGATTATCTCGCCAAGGCGATCACGCATAACGGCCGCGACCTCGAAGGCGCGATCAACCGCCTGCTGGCGCACAGCAAGCTCAACGCCCAGCCGGTGACGCTGGAGATGGCGGAGCGCGAGGTCCGCGACCTGATCCGTCCGCAGGAGCCGAGGCGGATCAAGATCGAGGACATCCAGCGCGTGGTCGCCCGGCAGTACAATGTCAGCCGCTCCGACCTTCTGTCCTCGCGCCGCACCGCCAATGTGGTGCGGCCGCGGCAGGTGGCGATGTATCTGGCGAAGACGCTGACCTTGCGTTCGCTGCCAGAGATCGGCCGCCGTTTCGGGGGCCGCGACCACACCACCGTGCTGCATGCCGTGCGCAAGATCGAGGCGCTGGTGTCCAAGGACGCGACCCTGTCCGACGAGGTCGAACTGCTGAAACGCCAGCTTCAGGAATAAGCACGGCGGCAGAATTTCCGCCAAAATATGGGAAAAAGCCAAAACCCGGGCAAGCCAAGGCTTGCGCCGGGCGCGCTTCCGCGTCACCTTGCGGGCCCGCCAGATTTAAGCAAATCGGCCTTGAACTCGGGGTGTACGTGCTGCGTTCCGCGGCATTTTCAAGACGCGAACTGATCGGACGGATTTGCAATGAAGGTCACCGTCGAACGCGCGCAACTGCTGAAATCGCTGGGCCATGTGCATCGGGTGGTGGAGCGGCGGAACACGATCCCGATTTTGGGCAACGTGCTGGTCCGCGCCGAAAACGCCAGGCTGTCGCTGAAGGCCACCGACCTCGACCTCGAAGTGACCGAAACTTTCCCCGCGGAAACCGGAACCGGCGGCTCGACAACCGTTCCGGCGCATATGTTCTACGACATCGTCCGCAAACTGCCCGACGGCGCGCAGATCGTACTGGAAGGCGACGGCGACCGGTCGGTGCTGGCGATCCGTGCCGGGCGTTCGCGCTTCACGCTGCAGACCCTGCCCGAAAACGATTTTCCCGATCTCGCGGCCGGCGAGATGACGCATTCCTTCACGCTCGCGGCCGCCGACATCAAGCGGCTGATCGATCGCACCCAGTTCGCGATCTCCACCGAAGAGACCCGCTATTATCTCAACGGCATCTATCTCCACAGCGCGGGCAGCGCCAAGGACGCGACGCTTCGGGGCGTTGCGACCGACGGCCACCGCCTGGCCCAGGTCGATCTCGCATTGCCCAAAGGCGCGGCCGGAATGCCCGGCATCATCATCCCGCGCAAGACCGTCGGCGAGGTGCAGCGGCTGATCGAGGACAGCGAGGCCGAGATCGGCATCGAACTGTCGCAAGGCAAGATCCGCTTTACGCTCGGCAACGTGGTACTGACCTCGAAGCTGATCGACGGCACCTTCCCCGACTATGGCCGGGTGATCCCGCAGAACAACGACAAGGAATTGATCGTCGACAAAAAGGACTTCGAGGCCGCGGTCGATCGCGTCTCCACGATTTCCAGCGAGCGCGGCCGCGCGGTGAAGCTGGCGCTATCGGCGGGCAAACTCGTCCTGTCCGTGACCAATCCGGATTCCGGAAGCGCAACCGAAGAACTCGAGGTCGAATACGCTTCTGAGCCGCTCGATATCGGCTTCAATTCGCGCTATCTGCTGGACATCGCCGCGCAGATCGAGGGCGAGGCCGCGGTGCTGAAGCTCGCCGATCCGGGCTCGCCGACGTTGGTGCAGGACAAGGATTCAAAGGGCGCGCTCTACGTGCTGATGCCGATGCGGGTATAGGATCGGGCCGGCGCGCAACCCGTTCAGAAGTCGTCATTGGCGGGCATAGCCGTTCGGAGAACGGCGTCGCGTCGCTCGCCTATGACCCGGCAATCCATCGCCCGAAAATCAGACCATCCGCAATATCCGCTTCGCGGATGATGGATACGCGGGTCAAGCGCGCGTATGACACGTCGCATGATCGCCTCCCGCATACGCCGCCTCAGCCTCACCCGCTTCCGCAACTACAGCGCGGCAGCGTTCGAGACGCGCAGCGACGTGATCGTGCTGGTCGGCCCGAACGGCGCAGGCAAGACCAATTGTCTCGAGGCCATCTCGCTGCTGTCGCCGGGACGCGGCTTGCGGCACGCCACGCGCGAAGACGTCGCCGATATCCGGGGCGACGGCTCCTGGGCGGTTTCGGCCGAGGTGGAAGGCGCGCTCGGTCTCGCGACGCTCGGCACCGGCATCGACATGCCGAGCGCCGATGCGACGTCAGGCGGGCGGCGCTGCCGGGTCGATCGCGAGCCCGTCGCGTCGGCGGCGGCGTTCGGCGATCATCTACGCATGGTATGGCTGACGCCCTCGATGGATGGCCTGTTCACGGGGCCGACCTCGGAACGGCGGCGCTTCCTCGATCGCCTGGTGCTGGCGGTGGACAGCGATCACTCCGGCCGCGTCGCGGCGCTGGAGCGCAGCCTCCGCTCGCGCAACCGCCTGCTGGAGATGCGCAACTTCGACGACCACTGGTGCGCCGCCATCGAACGCGAAACTGCCGAGCTTGCCGTCGCGGTCGCGGCGATGCGCGCGCAAACCGTGACGCGCCTTGCGGCCGCGCTGGAGGCGCGCAGCGCGGACTCCGCATTTCCTTCGGCCAGGATCGGGCTCGACGGCTGGATGGAAAACGCCCTGCTCACCGAGCCCGCGACAGCGGTGGAGGACCGGTACCGTGCGATCCTGCGCGACAATCGCGCCCGCGATGCGGCGGCGGGCCGCACGCTCGATGGCCCGCACCTCACCGATCTCGAAGTGATCTACGCGCCCAAGAACATGCCGGCGAAGGACGCCTCCACCGGCGAGCAGAAGGCGCTTCTGATCGGGCTCGTGCTGGCTCATGCGGGTCTCGTGGCCGAGATGACGGGGATCATACCGCTGCTGCTGCTCGATGAGGTGGTGGCGCATCTCGATCCCGACCGCCGCGGCGCGCTGTTTAGCGCGCTCGCCAGGCTCGGGGCCCAGGTCTGGATGAGCGGAGCCGACCCGGCCGCGTTCGCCAATGTCGGCGCGGGAAGCGAGATTTTCCAGGTCACTTCAGGACGAATCGTGCGCCGGCCGCCATAGCATCCCGCAGGACGGGGAAATGCCGCTGTGGCTTTGAACCAAGGTTCCACTCGGCACGACTAGGCCTTGTACTGCGTCCCGACCGGCGCCCCTGCGCCGCCCCTCGTCGTTTCCCGGAGAAACCGATCATGCCCGCCCCGAGCCGCCGGTACCGTGCGTCAGCACGCCGATACGTCCTGACCGCACTTTCATTGGCGCTGATTGCGGGCGCTTCTCCCGCGAGGGCGGAAAGCGGCCTGGTGGACGTCAACCAGTTGCCGCGGCTTCCGGGCGCGCAGGAAACCACGGATTCGCAACCCGACCGCGTGATCTACACCGTGCAGGGCGTGGTGCCCTCGGCGGTCCGATCGGTGCAGACCCTGATGACCGACAATGGCTGGATGCGATACGTGCGGCCGCTCGAGGAAACGACGAGCGGCCTGCTGTTCAAGAAAGGCGGGTACGGTCTGTCGGTATCGTTCACGCAGGCACTTGGCCGCCCCGACCGGTCGGCGGTCTATTACGCCGCCAACCGAATCTACGCCGACGTTCCGTTCCCACTCGGCGCTACAGATATCATCTACGACGAACGCCGGCCCTATTTCGGCTGCACGGCTCCCGGCAGCATCGACGCGAACCTCGATTTCTTCAATCGCGAACTTGCAGCAGCCGGGTGGACGCCCTTATCCGCCGACGACGCCAGGACGCGCTGGCCCAATGCCGCAATCGACGACAAGATCGACAATGGCGCGCGGGCCTATTTCAGGCGCGACGATCGCGACAGGCAATCGCCGATCATGGTGTCGCTGCGACGGCTCGGTGACGACAAGACCGCCGTCGATATCAGGGTCGCCCCCTTCGCCCTGCCGCAGGATCTCCGCGCGGGTCCCGACATGGACGGCCTGCCGCGCCCCGATCGCATCGTGACCGCCGGGACCACCGGCAACGCCGCCTCCGAACACCGCGAAGCGCATGCGACGGTGGTCGCCGAAATGCCTGCCGTGCTCGCCTTCTACCGCCGTGAGCTGGCCGCGCGCGGCTGGAAGGAAGAGACCAAGGGGGCTGTCGTCACGCCGGACGAGGCGTCGCTGAATTTTACGGCTCCCGAAGAAACCGGCGCGCTCAAGCTCGGACGCAAATACGATCTGACCCTCGTCAGCTTCGTCATGCAGGTCACCCCGTCGGCGCTCGCGGCCCGGGCCCGGGCGAAAAAGCAGGCCGACGATGATTTCATGAAGGACGCGATGTCGATGGCGACGGAGCTGATCGCGGCCGACAATGCTCGTCGTGCGCAACAATCCACGACGCTGTCGGACGCTCCCTTGCATGCGCAGGCCGGCAAAACCACGCCGATCCCGGTGCCGGAAGGCGCCGAGAATGTCGAATTCGACGGCTCGGACGGCAAGCTCGAGTTTGAATCGGCGTCGAGCGTGAAGGCGCTCGCTGGCTTTTATCGCGGCGCGCTGAAGCCGCTCGGCTGGAAGACGCAGCCGACGGTGATCAACAACCCCAACATGGCCGCGTTGCAGTTCTCAAAGGGCGGCAAAAGCATTTCGATCACCGTCATGCAGATGGGTGCAAAAACCAATGTCAGCGCCAACGGTTCAGGCCTTGAGATGGCGGATGCCGGGACGAACGCCGCCAGCGACGATCAGGCGGCTGCGCCCGCGGCTGCAAAGCCGCTCGAAGCGGAGCCGGATTCCGCGCTGCCGGTTCCGAAAGATCACACCTTGAGTTCCATCACGACGGGTACGTTGCCCGGCAGCGACGCTCCGTTTCGCCGCGAGCTTGAGGCCAGCATCCCGGCCGATCTGGCTTCCGTGCTTGCCTTCTATCGCGCCGAACTGGAGAAGCGCGGATGGAAGGAGGCGACGGATCACGCAATCACCAAACCGGATCGCGCCGAACTGGCATTCGCCTCCCCTGACGGCCCGGCCGTGCTGAAACTCGGGCGTCAGAAGAACGAAACCACGGTCAACCTCGCGCAGAAGATTCCGGCCGCGGCCGCCAAGGGCGACGTGCTGCCGAAGCCGGGTCAGTCCCGACTGATGCTGGGCAACATGGGACCGACGGACGCCACCATCACCATCAACAAGCGGACCATCAAGCTTGTGGCAGGCGCAGGCGGCCCGCAATCATCGCAGCATCCCGCGCTCGATCTGCCGCCGGGCAAATACAAATACGTGACGAAGGTGGCCGGACGCACCGGCAAGTCGGGCCAGATCGAGCTTGGGGCCGACGACGCCTGGGGTCTGATGCTCGGCCCCGATGGCGATGTGCTGGCGCTGCAGGCTTACTGAATCATGCACACCTCTCGCCGAGGGAGCTAACCAGCCGGGTGACTCGCTCCCGGAGCGGGACGAGGAAAACTGCGCAGCGGTTTTTCCGCCGCATCCCGCTCTGAAATACTGGAATCGACCATCCGCTCGGTCTATCGGACCCGCACCTGATGTGGTTGCGAGCCGATATGCGCACATCGACCGGCACGCTGCCGGGGACCGGACGACGACGATATTTCGTCCCCGAGCGCCTGTTTTCAGGGTCGCGAATCGTCGTTTCGAAGGCATCGCGAATCGGCTGTTCCCGCCCTTGAAAAACCGTCTAAAAATCACACATATTCAATAGCTTGGAAGTGGTCACTTTGCGCTAGGCGCGGTGCCGTTTTCATGTCAGAAATAGAGCATCCAGCCGCGATCATTCGCGCCGATCGGGACATCTTCTGAAGGCCTTCCATGAGCGAACCTGCCCGGCAGCAGCTTGCCGCCACCGAACCTGTCGCGCCCGTCGAATACGGTGCGGAATCGATCCGGGTTCTCAAGGGCCTCGATGCCGTGCGCAAGCGGCCCGGCATGTACATCGGCGATACCGACGACGGATCGGGCCTGCATCACATGGTCTACGAAGTCGTCGACAACGCCATCGACGAGGCGCTGGCGGGACATGCCACCATGGTGGAGGTGATCCTCAACGCCGACAATTCGGTGACGGTGCGCGACGACGGCCGCGGCATTCCTGTCGGCATCCATAAAGGCGAAGGCATTTCCGCAGCCGAGGTCATCATGACCCAGCTCCATGCCGGCGGAAAGTTCGACCAGAATTCCTACAAGGTTTCCGGCGGACTGCACGGCGTCGGCGTCTCCGTCGTGAACGCGCTATCGAGCAGCCTGAAATTGCGGGTCTGGCGCGACGGCAAGGAGCACTTCATCGAGTTCGCCCACGGCGACGCCGTGGCGCCGTTGAAAGTCGTCGGCGACGCCGACGGCAAGCGCGGCACCGAAGTCACCTTTCTCGCCTCGACCGAGACTTTCACCAGCGTGGAATACGATTTCGCCACGCTGGAGCACCGCCTGCGCGAACTCGCGTTCCTGAACTCCGGCGTCAACATCCTGCTCTCGGACATGCGTCACGCCGTCGAGAAGCGCGAACAGATGATGTATGACGGCGGCGTCATCGAGTTCGTCAAATATCTTGACCGCAACAAGAAGGCGATGGTGCCGGATCCGATCATGATCCGCGCCGACATGAACGGCATCAATGTCGAGGCCGCGCTGTGGTGGAACGACAGCTACCATGAGAACGTGCTCTGCTTCACCAACAACATCCCGCAGCGCGACGGCGGCACGCACCTCGCCGGTTTCCGCGGCGCGCTGACGCGGCAGGTCAACGGCTATGCCGACGCCATCGCCCGGAAGGAAAAGATCGCGCTGACCGGCGACGACTGCCGCGAAGGCCTGACCGCCGTGCTGTCCGTGAAGGTGCCCGACCCGAAATTCTCATCGCAGACCAAGGACAAGCTGGTGTCCTCGGAAGTGCGCCCGGTGGTCGAGAACGTCATCAACGAGGCGCTCGCCGCCTGGTTCGAGGAACACCCGACCGAAGCGAAACTCATCGTCAACAAGGTGGTGGAAGCCGCAGCCGCCCGCGAGGCCGCGCGAAAAGCGCGCGAACTGACGCGGCGCAAGGGCGCGCTCGACATCGCGTCGCTCCCCGGCAAGCTCGCCGACTGCCAGGAACGCGACCCGGCGAAGTCCGAACTGTTCATCGTGGAGGGCGATTCGGCCGGCGGCAGCGCCAAGCAGGGCCGCAACCGCGAATTCCAGGCCGTGCTGCCGCTCCGTGGCAAGATCCTGAACGTCGAGCGTGCGCGCTTCGACAAGATGTTGTCGTCGGAACAGATCGGCACGCTGATCACCGCGCTCGGCACCGGCATCGGCCGCGAGGATTTCGATCTCGGCAAGCTGCGCTATCACAAGATCATCGTGATGACCGACGCCGACGTCGACGGCGCGCATATCCGCACGCTGCTGCTGACGTTCTTCTTCCGCCAGATGCCGGCGCTGATCGAAGCCGGGCATCTCTATATCGCGCAGCCGCCGCTCTACAAGGTGACCCGCGGCAAGTCCGAGCAGTATCTGAAGGACGAGCGCGCGCTGGAAGATTATCTGATCGAGACCGGGCTTGACGACTGCGTGTTCAAGCTGGCCAGCGGCGAGGATCGCAGCGGCCGCGATCTGCGGGCGCTCGCCGAAGACGCCCGCGTCATCCGCAACGTGCTGCACAATCTGCACAGCCGCTACAACCGCAAGGTCATCGAGCAGGCCGCGATCGCCGGCGTGCTCAATCCGAAGGTGACCGGCGATCCCGCCACCGCAACCGCCGCCGCCGACTATATCGCCAAGCGGCTGGACGCGCTGGCCGACGAGGTCGAGCGCGGCTGGAGCGGTCGCTTCGCCGAGGGCGAAGGCTTTTTCTTCGAGCGCACCGTGCGCGGCGTCAGGGACGTCGCCGTGATCGACGATGCGCTGCTCGGCTCCGCCGATGCCCGCAAGCTCGACGAATACGCCGCGACGCTGCAGGAAGCCTATCCACGGCCCGGCCTTCTGCGCCGCAAGGACATAGAGACCGCGATTCACGGTCCGGTCGGCCTGTTCGAGGCGGTCACCGACTCGGGGCGCAAGGGCGTGGCGCTGCAACGCTACAAAGGTCTCGGCGAGATGAACCCGGACCAGCTCTGGGAGACCACGCTCGACACCAACGAGCGGTCGCTGCTGCAGGTGAAGATCAAGGAGGTCGACGAGGCCGACGACATCTTCACCAAGCTGATGGGCGATGTGGTGGAACCGCGCCGCGAATTCATCCAGGACAACTCGCTCAGCGCCAACGTGGACGTGTGAGCCCACGCTGCCGGCGACCGCGCCGTGCTATCCTGTCCCTGCGGCGCCCTCTGCCTTTTTGCTCGACGATGCCGACCGGTCGGTCCATTCGGAAACACGGCGTTCGAGATCCCCGAGATTTTGCCGCATCTGCTCCAGCGAGAAGCCCAGCGCGAAAAAACGCTCGGTCATGTCGCCCGGCAGTCCGCGCGTCAGCCCCTCGCGGCGCATCGCGGCGACTTCCGCGGCATAGGCCTCCAGCGCCGTCTGCACCGGCAGAAACGCGGGCGCTCCGGCGTCAAGCCGCAGCGCCTCGGCGGAGGCCTTCAGATAACTGGTCATGGCCTCGCTGAGCCTCGCGAGGGGCTGCGCCAGCCGCGACTGAAGATTGACCGGCAGCGGGGTCACCGTGGCGCGCCCGATCATCACGACATCGTGCCGCAGCCGCAACACGGTTCGCAACAGCGGACCCGTATCCGGCCCATGCGACAGCCGGGCCGAGCGTTCGCGTTCGGCCTCGGCGCCGATCGCGTTCAGGTCGCTGATGGCATGCCCTATTCCGTCCTGGAGCGCGTGGAGCGTGTCGTTGTCGCGGCCGCGGGTGAGGCCCGCGAGCAATTCCTGCAGGGCGTCGGCAAGGAGGTTCAACACGCGCGCAGCATTGACGCGAATCTGGCCATAGGCGCGCGACGGCAGCACCAGAAACGATACCAAAAGCCCGGTGACGGCTCCCACGGTCACCTCCAATATGCGGTCGATGGCGGATTCGAGCGGCGACATCTGCCCCATCGTCGGCAGCAGCAGCACGATGATCGCGGTCACGGTCGCCACGTTCAGGCTCGGATTGATCGCGGCCAGAAAGGCCAGCGGCGCAACCGCCAGCACCAGCACCGCCAGCAGGGCGGTTTCGCCGGAATGCGGGATCAGGATCGCGACCGCACCGCCGTAGATCGCGCCGCCGATGGTGCCAATGAGGTAGTCACGGGTCGCTTTCAGTGACCGGCCGACGCTCATCTGGGTCACGATGATGGCCGTCAGCACGGCCCACAGCGGCAGCCGAAGGTGCAGCGTAATCGCGAGCGCCAGCGCGGCGAAGGCGGCGGCCGTGACCCGGACGCCGAGGCCCATTTCCACCTTTCGCGACCACAGCCGCGTTGCCGTGCGTTTCAGGAATGAGGTCATGCACCGCAGGGTTGGGTTAGCCAGCCGTTCCGACTTAAAGCCGGTCGCGCATCATTCCGCAACAGGATCGCTTGCAGCGGCGGACCGGGTTCGTTAAATGGCCCCCCGGTCACATGTTCGTGGTAACCGGCGGCAGAACATTTCAAATTCGGGCGCGTGAACCATATTCCTGATATTGCCTTGAACCTGAGCCCTGTTCGGGGAACTTACTTCTGCAATCCGTGTTTTGTTTGTTTGCGTAAGCGTTGGTGTTGTGATGCCGGTTTTTCGTTATTTTCTGGTCATGGGCTGTTGTCTCCTCGGCTTGCTTCTAGCTGCCGGCTGGATCTGGCCCGGCGACGCTCCTACCAACGTGGATCGGGCTACCGTCGCGACCGCGAACGCCGCCTCCCCGGGCCTGCAGGCGACAGCTTTGCAGTCCGGAGCCTCCGACACAAAGGGCTCATCCTCCAAGGACTTGACCGCTCAGGATGGATCCTCGACGGATTCGGGATCGGCGTCGGCGGTTCTCAGCTCGATTGACGACTGGCGCCGCTCCGAGGAACGCTTCGAGCGGTCGAAGACGAATCCCCAACCCATCGTCTATCCGGACATCGCTACGCTCGCGCCCACCCCCGCTCGATTGCAATGGGAACGCCAGCTTCGCTATCTGCCGGCGGATCACGTCTATGAAGCGCGGGCGGAAATGCCCAAGGGAACGGCCATCGAATCCCCGAAAGTGGCAGAGAAGACGGCACCGCCGCGCAAGCACGTTGCCCACGCCCGCAGCAGAGCAAGGGTCGCGACGGAGGTGGAGCGATTGCCGCCGCGCTACGCCCGCAACAGCGCCTGGAACCCGTTCGGCTTCTTCGACTGATCGAGAGCCCGCGTCCTGACAGCCTTAAGTCTCAAGGGCCTAAGTCCCGAGGGCCGAGTCGTTTTCGGCGACGGCCGGGCGGGCGCCTACCCCGACAGCCAGCGGAATGCGCGGCGCAGCTCATCCGAACCCGGGCCGCGCCGGCGCAAAGCGGCGACCGGTTTCGGATAAAACATGCTCGGTCGAAAAGACCCAGAGCTTGATCCGACATAGTTGAACCAGACCCAGCGGGTGTTCCCGCGCGACGCCGCGGGATCAGCCTTCGATGATGATGAAATCGGCTTCCGAACATCTCTGACGGATCGCCTTCGCAGCCTGATATTCGGGGCTTTGATAGCACGCCTTCGCGGTGGCGAGGTCCTTGAACTCGACCACCACGTTGCGGTCGCGCGATGTGCCTTCCATCGAATCGAACGGACCGCCGCTCACGATGAAGTTGGCCCCGAACTTTTCGAACGCGGGCTCGGCCGCAGCGAGATAGTCTGGATAACGATCCCGGTCGTGGACCGAAACGCGCACGATCCAATAGCCTTTTGCCATGCTCGATCTCCTTAATGCAGGTTTATCAAAGCCGTCGACCGAAGGCGCTCCGACTTTATGAGGGGTCCGGCAAGCCGGAACCGCGTGACGTCAGGCGAACGCAGTTGTCAGTGTGAAGGCCGCGCACGATAATAAGGCACAATCATCATACCAGTCGGAGGCAACATGAGCTGGCTTCCCTCTAACGATCCCGCGCTCGGCGACGCCCGATCCTGCGACGCGCTCGAGCTTGTCATCGTACCGCGCACCCGCGACCTCGGCGACGGATTTGCCGTGCGCCGCGCGTTGCCGCACGGCCGGCGGCAGATGGTCGGCCCCTTCATCTTCTTCGATCATTTCGGACCGGTGCAGTTCGTCTCCGGCAAGGGCATGGACGTGCGGCCGCATCCGCATATCGGGCTCGCTACCGTCACTTATCTGTTCGACGGCAGCATCATGCATCGCGACAGCGAAGGAAACATCCAGGAGATCCAGCCCGGCGCCATGAACCTGATGACCGCGGGACACGGCATCGCGCATTCCGAACGCACCCCCGACGCGCAGCGCGCCAGCGGCCAGATGATGCTCGGCCTGCAAAGCTGGATCGCACTGCCGGCGGGCAAGGAGGAGATCGCGCCGTCATTCCAGCACTACGGCGCCGGCAGCCTGCCGACGGTAGAGGACAAGGGATTGCGCGCACGCGTCATCGCCGGCCGTTCGTTCGGCGCAACCTCGCCGGTCGAGATGGTGTCCCCGTGGTTCTACGTCGAGGTCAGCCTGGACGCCGGCATGAGCGCACCGCTGGATGCAGACCACGAGGAGCGCGCGATCTATATCGTCGAGGGCGAGATCGAGATCGCCGGCGACCGCCACGAAGCGCCGCAGCTTCTGGTGTTCCGGCCCGGAGATCGCATCACGGTGCGAGCGACAAAACCGGCGCGGATGATGTTCCTCGGCGGCGATGCGCTGGAGGGACCGCGTCACATCTGGTGGAATTTCGTCTCCTCCAGCAAGGAGCGCATCGAGCAGGCGAAGGAGGACTGGAAAACCGGCCGTTTCGCTGCCGTTCCGAACGAGCACGAGTTCATTCCGCTGCCGGAGAACTGATCCTTGTTTTGACGGGTTTCTTTACGCGAACCGGTATCCATCCCCGGGTCAAGCCCGAGGACATGCTTCGCTCGAAAACGCCGTAATTCACACCGGCAGGCCGTTTGCCTGCGCAAGCTCCTTCAGCGACACCTGCGGCCGCGCGCCGATGTGCTGGATCACCTCGGCCGCGGCGAGCGCGCCGAGCCGGCCGGCGTTTTCATGGCTCGCGCCGCGCACCAGTCCGAACAGGAATCCCGCCGCGAACAGGTCTCCGGCGCCTGTGGTATCGACCAGCGTGTCGATCGAACACGCCGGCACCGCGGCAACGCCGTCTTTCGTCGCCACCACGCAGCCCTTCTCGCTGCGGGTGACGACGCCGAACGCAATGTCATTGCGCAATTGCGTCAGCGCCGCATCGAAGTCCGAAGTCTGGTAGAGTGAATGCAGCTCGCTCTCGTTGGCGAAGATCAGGTCGACGGCGCCGGTCCGCATCAATTGCAGGAATTCGTCGCGGTAGCGATCGACGCAGAACGCATCCGACAGCGTCAGCGCCACCCGGCGTTTCGCCCCGTGCGCGATCTGCGACGCCTTCAGGAACGCCTCTTTCGCCGCCTTGGGATCCCATAGATAACCCTCGAGATAGAGGATCGACGCGGCGGCGACCGCCTCGGCATCGATGTCCGCAGGCGACAGATCCTGCGCCGCGCCGAGATAGGTGTTCATGGTGCGCTCGCCGTCCGGCGTCACCAGAATGTAGGAGCAGCCGGTCGCCGGACCATCGCAGGCGGGCGGCGTATCGAAGACCACCTGCGCGGCGCGAATGTCATGCGCATACAGGCGGCCGATCTGATCGTCCTTCACCTTGCCGACATAGGCCGTGCGCGCGCCGAACCCAGCGAGACCGACGATGGTGTTGGCGGCCGATCCGCCCGACATCTCGGTCGCGGGTCCCATGTCGGCATAGATCGAGGCTGCGCGCGGCTCGTCGATCAGCGCCATGCCGCCTTTGGTCATGCCATGGGCGGCGAGAAATCCCTCATCGGTCCGCACCAGAACGTCGAAAATCGCATTGCCGATCCCGAGCACGTCGTATTTCGCTGAAGTCATTAAGAATATCCCGTTGCGGCAATTGCGGGGGCGCGCGGAATCCGGTCAGACTCCCGCGAAATGGGGTTTGCCGCGACCTATCACGGCGTCTCCATGCCATCAAGCACGGCCTAGTGGTCCGATTCTAACATTTGTATCCCGTTGCAGCAGGTGTTTTTGCAAATGTTTAGAATCAAAGGACCACTAGCAAATATAAGTTTCTAGTGGAGCTTTGGATTTGACATTCGCTTCTTGCGTCGCTCCAAACCGGATAGCGAATGTCAAATCCATTCCACTAGGCCGACATTGCCATGATCCGCTCCGTCCTCACCGTCTCCTCGGGCACGCTGGCCTCGCGTCTGCTCGGCTTCGCGCGCGATGCATTGACCGCGGCGCTGCTCGGCGCGGGACCTGTCGCCGATGCATTTCTGATGGCGTTTCAACTCATCAATGTGATCCGGCGGATGCTCGGCGAAGGCGCCTTGAACGCGGCGCTGGTGCCGACCTGGATGCGCCTGCGCGACGGCAGCGGCCCGGCCGCGGCAGCAGTCTTCGCCGGCGCGGCGCTCGGCACCGTGAGCGCCGCCCTGATCGCGCTCAGCGTGATCGCCGCCGTGGCGATGCCGCTTCTCATGAGATTGCTGGCGCCGGGCTTCGTCGGAAGCGAAAGCCTGCAGCTTGCCGTGACGAACGCGCGACTGATGCTGCCTTATCTTGCCTTCGCCGGCCCCGCGGCCGTCATGATCGGCCTGATGAACGCCCGGCATCGCTTCGCGATCCCGGCCTTCGCGCCCTTGACGTTCAACATCGCCCTGATCCTCGTCGCCGCGGTTCTGCTGCTGTCGCACCGGGATTCTCATTTCGCGGCGCTGGCGATGGCGGCGACCGTGGGCGCTGCCGGCCTGCTGCAACTTGCGGCTCTTGCGGCTCCCGTCCGCCGCGACAATCTCGCAAGTCCCTTGCGCGTCTCCTTCGATGGCGGAATGCGGGATTTCGCCCGCAAGGCCATTCCGGGCATGATCGCGAATTCGGGACCGCAACTGCTGATCGTCGCCGGCGCGATCGTGGCGTCGGCGTCGCCGTCGGCGGTGGCGTGGCTTTATTTCGCAAACCGCCTGATCGAACTGCCGCTGGGGATGGTGGGCGTCGCCATCGGCACCGTGCTGGTGCCGGAACTGAGCCGCGCATTCAACAAGAGCGACACCGCTGCGCTGGCCAACGCGGAGTCGCGGGGGCTCGAGCTTGCTGCGGGCCTGGCTCTGCCCGCGACGTTCGGCCTGATCGTGCTCAGCGAGCCGATCGTGCGGGTGCTGTTCGAGCATGGCGCATTCACCGCGGCCGACACCAAAGCAACAGCGCTGGCGCTCGGCTGTCTCGCTCTCGGCCTTCCCGCTCACATCCTGATCAAGGCGCTGTCTCCCGCATTCTTCGCGCGCGGCGACACGATGACCCCGCTTCTGGCGGCGCTGAAGGGCATCACGGTCGCGATCGTGCTCGCCGTCATATGCGGGTGGATGTTCGGAGTCGGCGGAATAGCCGCGGCAATGGCGCTCGGCGCATGGAGCAATGCGGTAATCCTCGCCCGGAGCGTCGCCGCGACGTTCGGATTTTCCATCGACGCCGAAGCGCGCCGGCGTCTGCCGCGCATCGTACTGGCGGCACTGCTGATGGGCGGGACTTTGTGGCTTGCCGTTCGATCGCTGCCAATCATGGCCGGCGCACACTCGATCTTTCAGGCCGCTCTGCTCGCGATTGTGATCGTTTCGGGTATCGCGATCTATACACTGCTTCTGCTGCTGTTTCGGGTGATCGACCGGACCAACATGCGGGCCGCGTTGACGCGATCCGGACCCGGCGACTTGCGCGCCTAGGCTCTGCGTGGCAAGGGACGACGCGCCGCATCGCGGCATTGGCCGCGTTTCGCGGCGCTTCGATGATGGGACGGCCAAGCAGGAACTGAGAGATGACACGGGTTTTTTCGGGCGTGCAGCCGACCGGCAATCTGCACCTGGGCAATTATCTCGGCGCCATCGTCAATTTCGTGAAATTGCAGGCCGACCACGAGTGCCTCTATTGCGTGGTCGACCTCCATGCCATCACCGTGCCCGTTGCGGTCTGGGGCGGGCCGGAGGAGTTGCGCCGCAACACCCGCGAGGTCACCGCCGCCTTCATCGCAGCCGGCATCGATCCGAAGCGCCACATCATCTTCAACCAGAGTCAGGTGGCGGGACATGCCGAGCTGACCTGGGTGTTCAACTGCGTGGCGCGGCTCGGCTGGCTCAACCGCATGACCCAGTTCAAGGAAAAGGCCGGCAAGGACCGCGAGAACGCATCGGTCGGGCTTTACGATTATCCGGTGCTGATGGCCTCCGACATCCTGGTCTATCGCGCAACCCACGTTCCGGTCGGAGAGGACCAGAAACAGCACCTCGAGCTGAGCCGCGACATCGCCCAGAAATTCAACAACGATTTTTCCGGATCGATCGCCGCCAACGGCTTTGATGAAAAATTCTTTCCGTTGCCGGAGCCCGTGATCACGGGGCCCGCGACGCGGGTGATGAGTCTGCGCGACGGCACCAAGAAGATGTCGAAGTCGGATCCGTCGGATTATTCGCGCATCAACCTCACCGACGACGCCGACACCATCGCGCAAAAGATCCGCAAGGCCAAGACCGATCCGGAGCCGCTGCCGTCGGAGGAAAAGGCGCTGGAAAGCCGCCCCGAGGCCGACAATCTCGTCGGCATCTATGCGGCCTTGTCGGGCACGCCCAAATCCGAGGTGCTCGCGCAATTCGGCGGCGCGCAATTCTCAGGATTCAAATCCAGCCTCGTGGATCTGGCGGTCGCGAAGCTGTCGCCGATCGCCGCCGAAATGAAGCGGCTGACCGACGACCCGGCCTATGTCGACCGGATTCTGATCGAGGGAGCCGACCGCGCCCGCGCCATCGCCTCGGAAACCATGAACGCGGTGAAGGATATCGTCGGATTCATCCGCAAGCGCTAGAGCCCGCTTCTGATGGAATCAGAAGCGGGGCTCCATGATTTTGTTTTGACGGGTTTCCTTCACGCGAACCGGTACCCGCCTCGCTCGAAAACGCCAGAGTCTGATTCAACTGCGCTGAATCAGCCTCTGGCGTTACCCTTTTGATTGAGCATGATCTTATCCGAAAACCGGTTTTCCACTTTTCGGGATCATGCTCTGGCAGGCTGTTGAAAAATCAACATCGTCATTCCGGACGCCGTGCAAGCGGCGATCCGGAATCCAGAAATACGAAGAAAAAAATCAGTGTGGCTGGATTCGGGTTCGCACCTTCGTTGCGCCCCGGAATGACGGTTGGATCGAATCGATCCGAAATCATCAACCTGATCGAACCCGGCATTTCGAGGAAGCGGTATGCGGGCGGAAGACCGCGACACGCTTTCCCGCATTATGTCGCCTTCCACCGCTTTCGGCTGCTGTTGATCGCTCTCCCGCAAGCTGCTTGTCGGGGCGGGTCGCGCCGTGGCAGCATGGCGATGGCTGGTTCAGCACCGGGACATGCATGAGCGCACACCGTCGAAGCTACGAGAGCGGCCACAAGCCGAAATACCTGGTCATCGTCGACGACAGCGCGGAATGGGACCGCGCCGTCTATTATGCCAGCCGGCGCGCCATTCGCGTCGGAGGCGGCATCGTGATGCTGCGGGTGATCGAGCCGGAAGACCGCAATCAGGAATGGCTCGGCGTCGCCGAGGTGATGCGCGCCGAAGCCTATGAAGGCGCGAACGCGGCGCTCGACCGCGCCTCCGGACGGGCCAACGGCATCGCCGCGATTACGCCGGAACGCGTCATTCGGGAGGGCTCCCCCCTCGAACAGATTCTCGACGTCATCGACAAGGACCTCGATATTTCGATGCTGGTGCTGGCGGCCAGCGGCGGCCCCGAGGGTCCGGGTCCGATCATCACGACGCTGGCCAAAACCGCGGGCAACTTCCCGATTCCGGTGACGATCGTGCCGGGCAGCCTGGACGACGACGCCATCGACGCCCTGTCCTAGCGCATATTTCACTTCCGAGGGAATCGGAAGCGAGGCTCTATGATCTTGTTTTGACGCGTCTTCTTGATGCGAACCGGGATCCGCTTGGCGCGCATGGCCCGCCCGGCGCTCTTGATCGTGCTTTGGCCATGGCTATCTGCTAAGGGAACCTACGCGCCGGCCTTGAACCGGCGACGACGGAGAGACCCATGTTCATTCAGACCGAAGTTACCCCCAATCCCGCCACCTTGAAGTTCCTTCCGGGCCGCACCGTGCTCGGCAAGGGCACGATGGAATTCACCGGTCCCAGCGCGGCCGGCCGCTCGCCGCTCGCCGTGAAGCTGTTCGCCATCCATGGCGTCACCGGCGTGTTCTATGGCTCCAACTTCATCACGGTCACCAAGGACGACAGCGACTGGCAACACCTCAAGCCGGCCATCCTCGGCGTGATCATGGAACACTACATGTCGGGCGCGCCGCTGTTGACCGATGGCGACGGAAGCGGCGAGACAACCACGGATAACGACGTCGAATTTTTCGAGGAGGCGGACGCCGAAACCGTGACGCTGATCAAGGACCTGATCGAGACGCGGGTGCGGCCGGGCGTTGCCGACGACGGCGGCGATATCACGTTCCGCGGCTTCAAGGACGGTGTCGTCTACGTGAACATGAAGGGTTCGTGCTCCGGATGCCCGTCATCGACCGTGACCTTGCGGAACGGCATCCAGAACCTGCTGAAGCATTTCATTCCCGAGGTGGTCGAAGTGCGGCCGGTGTAGCGGGCGCGACTTTCCGCGCCGCGGTCTTCAGAACCTTTCCGCTTCTGATGGACTCAGAAGCGGGCTCCACGATTTTCATTTGACGCGTTTTCTTCACGCGAACCGGTACCCGCTTCGCTCGAAAACGCTATGGTTCAGAGTTTGGCGACGACGACCAGCCGCCTGACCTGGCCGCTCTTATAGGCGCGCAGGAAGGCGTTGTAGTTTCTGAACGACACGCAGCCGTTGGAGTCGCCGTTCGGCCCGAGCATATAGGTATGCGCGAGCAGCCCGCTGCGCCCGTATATCTTGTCCTCGCCGCCGACCGGTTTCAGCCGGATCGCTTCCACGCCGTGGAACGGGCGTTCGCGCAACGACAGGTCATAGGTATGCGGCGGCGTCACGCCGCGCATTTTCCTGTCGGCGGAACGCGGATCGTCGAGCATCTTGCCGAGCCCCGAATGCGCCTCCAGCTTGGTGCCGTTCGGCATGTAGACCGTGCGCGCCGAAATATCGTAGACGGCGGTATATTGGTCGTATTGCGGAATGCGGCCAAGCGTCAGGCTCTCGCCATCGCTCGTCACCCCGCCGTCGGGCGCGGCAAATGCGAGTTGGAGACCGCTGGACACGGATTTACCGAACAGCTTCTCGAAGATCGACGGCTTCTTCGGCTCGGGTTCCGGCTCCAGCGCAGCAGCCGTGTTGGCCTGCGCGACGTCGCGGCGGGACGGAGCGGAAGCCTGCAACTGGCGCAATTCGGCCGGACGCGGCGCCGGCATCGGCACGACCGCGGCGACCTGCGGCGTGGGCGGAAGCGGCAACGTTTCAGGCATCTCTTCCGAAGGAAGCGAGGCAACCTCTACCGGAGCAGGCTGAGCCGGTGCGGCCTGCGGGCGGAAGGTTTCTGGCTCTCCGCCGAGGAAGCGCGGTCCGTAGAGCCATGCCGTGCGGGCCCGGGCGGCGGGATCCTCGATGCGGGCATTGGCCGCGGTACGGATTTCAGGAGTTGCCCGAGCAGCACGCGGCCTGGGCATCTCGTGCAGCGCCTCGTACGCCGCCGCGATGCGATCGGCCGGGGCGGCGCGAACCGACGCGGCCGGCGGCAGCGACGCCGTGACGAGTTGCGGGTCTCCGCCGGAAACATTGGCGTAGAGGGTCCAGGCGCAGGCGAGCGCGATGCAGGCGAGCGCGGCGGCGCCGACAATATTCTGCGGAACGGCCTTGCGGGGCGAAGCGGTGGAATAGGCCGCCACATCGTAATACCGCGTGCCCGTAACGTACGTCATTCGCCCCACATCCAGAGTCACTCAGCATCCGAACCATGCGAGCGCACGAAAGTCCGCATGCCGCCCGCGAGGTGCGGATACAAGACTACGCATGGTCGAATCGCTGACCCCAAGTTCCGGAGAACCTGTCGCAGACTTGCGAAGCGTCATTAAGGCGAGTTTTAGTTAAATGCCGATTAAATACGGGCCGGATCCAGGGCACACCGGCGAAAGTGGCCGAAACGCCGGCAATCTTGTGTCTAAAACATGGCCTTGCCCGCCGGTACCGCAGGTGGCGCGATGAGAACGGTGCTAGACCTGTGGCTCGGCTTTGAGGTGATAACACGCGCGTTTTCCATGCGGAGCGGCACAAATCCTCGGGTCAGCCGGGGACATGCTCCGAAACGATAGTCTGGCTTCCGATGCTTGTTCTTGCGATCGACACCGCACTCAATGCCTGCGCCGCCTGTGTCCTGGACACCGATGAAGGCCGGCTTGTCGCTCATGAATCGTTGCCGATGAAGCGCGGGCACGCCGAAGCGCTGATGCCGCTGATTGCGCGCGTCATGGACGCCACCGGGATCGCCTTCACCTCGCTCGACCGCATCGCCGCGACCACAGGCCCCGGCAGTTTCACCGGCCTGCGCGTAGGGCTGTCGGCCGCGCGCGGCATCGCGCTTGCCGCCAACAAGCCGGCGGTCGGCGTCACGACCCTGATGGCCTATGCCGCGCCGGTTGTCGGCGAAAACCGCGAGGCGCCGGTGATCTCCGCGATCGATGCCCGCCACGACCACGTTTATTTTCAGGCCGTCGGCGGCGACGGCTCTACGCTGATCCCGCCGCAGGTCGCGCCGATCGAGGAGGCGCTCGCAGCATCGCGTTTCGGCGCGCCGCACTTGGTCGGCAATGCCGCCCGGCTCCTCGCCGATCGCTGGCCCGCGCACGCCCCGCCGCCGATCGCGGTCGATCCGCAGGCGGCGCCCGACATCGCCTGGGTGGCGTGGCTCGCCGCAGCGGTCGATCCGGATGCTGCGCCGCCGCGCCCCACCTATCTGCGCGCGCCCGACGCCAAGCCCGCAGGCGACCTCCCGCACAAGACATCCAGGCCGGCTGCATCGTCATGACATGGTTCGGAAGCAAGGAACGCGCGACGCCCGTGGTCGAGTCCGCAACTCCGCACGACGCCGCGCGCCTGGCGGCTATTCACGGTGCATCGTTTCACCGCGGATGGGGCGAAGGCGAATTCGAAGTCATGATCGCGGAACGCAACACGCTGGTTCAGCGTTTGCGGTTGCGGTCGAGCGTGATCGGTTTCGCCGTGTCGCGCATCGCCGCGGACGAGGCGGAGATTCTCTCGATCGCGATCGACGCCGGCCATCGCGGTCAGCGATTCTCGCGCGACCTGTTGTTCACGCATCTCGGCTATCTCGCCGGTCGCGGCGTCCGCAAGGTGTTTCTTGAAGTCGAGGAAAATAATCAGCCGGCGCGACGTCTCTATGAACGCGCCGGCTTTGTCGTCACCGGGCGCCGCGAGCGTTATTATCGGGAGGCCGGCGGCAAGGAACTGAACGCATTGGTGATGCGCCGCGACTTGTCGTAATCTATACGGAGTGGCAAAAGGAAGACGATCTGCAAAGTGAAAACTGTTTTGCGTCCGATCGCACTCCCGAATATCATTGGCTCGCATTATCTTTGCGCGCTATCATCATGCGATGCGCCCCCTACCTCGGCGGAACATGCGCCATCGGAACCGGACACGTCATGACGGCCCTGAAACCGACTTCTGCGCAGAAGCCCACCAACATCGAGGCGCGTTGCGCCGCCACCGGCATGCGCATGACCGAACAGCGCCGGGTTATCGCGCGCGTGCTGGCGGAAGCCTCCGATCATCCGGACGTCGAGGAACTCTATCGCCGTTGCGTCGCGGTGGATGACAAGATCTCGATCTCGACGGTCTATCGCACCGTCAAGCTGTTCGAGGATGCCGGCATCATCGAGCGGCACGATTTTCGCGAGGGGCGCGCGCGCTACGAGACGATGCGCGACAGCCACCACGATCACCTCATCAACCTGCGTGACGGCAAGGTGATCGAATTCACCTCCGACGAAATCGAGAAGCTGCAGGCCGAGATCGCCCGCAAGCTCGGCTACAGGCTGGTCGACCACCGCCTCGAGCTCTATTGCGTCCCGATGGACGAGGACAATTCCTGAGCGGCGATCTCCGACAAGATGTCGCGATCTATCGTTCAGTTGAAAAACAGCCAGGTCATTTCCGGGACACGCGCCCTTTGCGTGGAATTTGAATGTAATCCGGCCGGAATGCCGGATTCGTGCTTCCCGCGCTCGCAGATGCGCGATTGCGCATCGGGAATGACAAGGGACATACTGGATTTTCTGCCGTTCAGCCTATAACTGAGCGACATAACGTCCCGATGCCAGGTTCCATGACGCCGCCGCGCAAGCTGCACATCAAGTCCTATGGTTGCCAGATGAACGTCTACGATGCCCAGCGCATGGTGGACGCACTGGCGGGCGAAGGCTTTGTCGAGACCGCCAACGCCGACGAAGCGGATCTCGTCATCCTCAATACCTGCCACATCCGCGAGAAAGCATCCGAGAAGGTCTATTCCGAACTCGGCCGCTTGCGCGTCGCCAAGGAGCAGGCGGCGAGCGGCGGCCGCGACGTCAGCGTCGTCGTCGCCGGCTGCGTGGCGCAGGCCGAAGGCAATGAGATCATCCGCCGCGCGCCCGTGGTCGATGTGGTGGTCGGACCGCAGAGCTATCATCACCTGCCGCAACTGCTGGCCCGCGCGAAGGCCGAAGGCCGCGCGCTCGAAACCGAGTTTCCGGTCGAGGACAAGTTCGGCGTCCTGCCGCAGCCGTCGCCGCAGGCAATCCGCGCCCGCGGCATCTCGGCATTCGTGACGGTGCAGGAGGGCTGCGACAAGTTCTGCACCTTCTGCGTCGTGCCCTATACGCGCGGCGCCGAGGTGTCGCGCCCGGTGGCGAAGATCGTCGAGGACGTGCAGCGCCTCGCCGACAACGGCGTGCGCGAGATCACCCTGATTGGACAGAACGTCAATGCCTATCATGGCGAAGGCCCCGACGGACGGCCCTGGCCGTTCGGTAAGCTGCTGCACCGCCTCGCCGGAATTCCGGGCATCGTCCGCCTGCGCTACTCCACCAGCCATCCGCGCGACGTCGAGGAGACGCTGATCGAGGCGCACCGCGATCTCGACGCACTGATGCCGTTCGTGCATCTGCCGGTGCAGTCCGGCTCCGACCGTATTCTCGCGGCCATGAACCGCAAACACACCGCCGCCGATTACCGCCGGGTGATCGACCGGTTTCGCCATGCCCGGCAGGACATCGCGTTCTCGTCGGACTTCATCGTCGGCTTCCCCGGCGAAGCCGAGGAAGATTTCGCCGCCACCCTCGCGCTCGTCGACCAAATCGGATACGCTGCCGCCTATTCGTTCAAGTATTCGCCGCGGCCGGGGACGCCGGCGGCGGAGATGCAGGAGACGGTGTCAACGGCCCACATGGACGCGCGACTGGAACGGCTTCAGAGCCTGATCGACGGCCAGCAGTCCGCCTTCAACAGGGCTGCGATCGGCAAGACGGTCGATGTGCTGTTCGAGCGCGCCGCGCGCAATGCGGGCCAGATCGTCGGCCGCACCGCCTACCTGCAGCCTGCGCATGTCATGGCCTCCGAGAATCTCATCGGAAAGGTGCTGCCCGTCGCCATTGAAAGCCTGGAGCGCTACAGCCTGCTCGGATCGCTTGCCGATCCCGGTTTGGCTTCGGCGTCCGGCGACGCGAAAGACACTCCTTTGATGGCCGCATCGCCTCAAGCGATCATGGGAGCCTGAACCCTTGCCCAAGAGCGCATCGGATTCGCCTTCAATCGCCCCCGGTCAGAAAATCGACATGCAAGCCCCGCCCGAAACGCAAGTCGTCATCGATTTCGACGACAACCGCGCGGTGTCGGCGATGGTCGGACCCTACGGACAGAATCTGGCGCAGGTCGAACGGCGGCTCGGCGTGGTCGTGGATTCCCGCGGCAACCACATCACCATCGCCGGATCGCGCGACGGCTGCGATGCGGCCCGGCGCGTGCTGGAAACGCTCTATACCCAGGCCGCCCAGGGCCATGACCTCACGCAGGGCGAGGTCGAGGGAGCGATCCGCGCCGTGATCGCACAGGGCTCGCTGTTCGAATATGATCCCAAGGCGCGTTCGACGTTTGAGGCCATCAACCTGCGCAAGCGGCCGGTGCGCGCGCGCACCGCTGCGCAGGATGCCTATATCCGCGCGCTGAAACATCACGAACTGGTTTTCGGCATCGGCCCGGCCGGCACCGGCAAGACCTGGCTTGCGGTGGCGCGGGCCGCGCAACTGTTCGAGCGCAAGGAAGTCGATCGCATCATCCTGACGCGGCCGGCGGTCGAGGCCGGCGAACGGCTCGGCTTTTTGCCGGGGGACCTGCGCGAAAAAGTCGATCCTTACCTGCGGCCGATCTACGACGCACTCTATGACCTGATGGACTCCCGCATCGTCGAGCGCGCGCTGCAATCCGGCGAGATCGAGATCGCGCCGCTCGCCTTCATGCGCGGCCGCACCTTGACCAACGCCGCGATCATCCTCGATGAGGCGCAAAACACCACCTCGATGCAGATGAAGATGTTCCTGACGCGACTCGGCGAAAACAGCCGCATGATCGTCACAGGCGATCCCTCGCAGGTCGACCTGCCGAACGGCCAGACGTCTGGGTTGGCGGAAGCGACGCGGCTGCTCGACAGCGTCGAGGGCGTGGCGCAGGTGAAATTCACCGCAGATGACGTGATCCGTCATGAACTGGTGGCGCGGATCGTCGCCGCCTATGAGGGGCTGCCGCAGCGGCCGGCAGTCAAAAAGCCATGACGCCGGACACGCCTGGAAAAGGCGACCGGCCTCCGCAACGGGCCGGCGCCGGCGAAAGACATACGATGACCCGCTCCGCTTCGCCCGCAACCGAAATTCTCGTCGTCGCCGAATGCTGGCGCGCCGAGACAAATGCCGAAGCGATCATTCTTCGCGCCGTCGAGGCTGCAGCCGAAATCGCCGATGCCGAGACCGGCGATGCCGAACTTGCGATCATGCTGACCGACGACGACGGCATCCGTACCCTCAACGCCAACTGGCGCGGTATCGACAAGCCGACCAACGTCCTCTCGTTCCCGGCGCTGCAGCCGACCGGCCCGTCCCTGCCCGGCGATCCGCCGCGCATGCTCGGCGACATCGCGATCGCCTACGAGACCACGCGCCGCGAGGCCGACGACGAACGTAAAGCCTTCGATCACCACCTGAGCCATCTCGCGATCCATGGCTTCCTGCATCTGATCGGTTACGACCACGAAACCGATGAAGACGCCGGGGAGATGGAAAACCTCGAGCGCGAAATTCTGGCGCGGCTCGGCATAGCCGATCCCTACGCACCGCAAGAACGGACGACCTGAGTGACCTCAGAGGACGAATCCAGCGACAGCAAGCCGCCGCAGGACAACCGCAACCTGCCGGTGCCGGTGCACAACGGCGAAGTGTTGCGTCCGGTCCCTGAGCGCTGGCTGATGAGGGCGATCCGCTCGCTGTTCGGATGGAAAGCGGGATCGGTCCGCGCCGATCTTCAGGTGGTGCTCGACGCCTCGACGTCCGACGAGACCAGCTTTACCGCCGTCGAGCGCACCATGCTGCGCAACATCCTCAGTTTGCACGAACGGCGCATCGCCGATGTCATGGTCCATCGCGCCGACATCATCGCGGTCAAGCGCGATATTCCGCTCGGCGAGTTGATCAACGTGTTCGAGAGCGCGGCGCATTCCCGTCTCGTCGTCTACCACGAAAACCTCGACGATCCCGAAGGCATCGTTCATATCCGCGACCTGCTCGCGTTCATGGCTGTGCGGGCGCGCACCGAGCTGCCGTCCAAGGCGAAACGCAAAAAAACGCCGCCGGCCGGTCTCGACCTGCGCGCCGTCGATCTGGCGCTGCCGTTGAACGAAGCCAACATCATCCGCAAGCTGCTCTACGTGCCGCCGTCGATGCCGGCGATCGACCTGCTGGCCCAGATGCAGGCGACGCGTATCCATCTGGCGCTCGTGGTCGACGAATACGGCGGCACCGACGGCCTGGTGTCGATCGAGGACATCGTCGAGCAGATCGTCGGCGAGATCGACGACGAGCACGACGGCGACGAGCCGCCCTCGATCGTGCGGCAAGCCGACAATTCCTTTATCGCCGATGCGCGCGCCAACCTCGAGGACGTCCGCGCCATGATCGGCGACGAGTTCGTGACCGGCGAAGCGGGCGAGGAGGTCGATACGCTCGGCGGCTTTCTCGTCACCCATGTCGGCCGCCTGCCGGTGCGGGGCGAAGTCATTTCAGGACCCGGACCCTTCGAGATCGAAGTGCTCGACGCCGACCCGCGCCGCGTCAAGCGGCTGCGGATCGGGCAGCGCAAGGAACGGCCCGCCGTCCGCCCGCGCGACGGCCGGCGCCGCGAGGCCGCGCCTGATGCGCCCTCGCAGACGCAGGGCGGCCCCGCCTCTTCCTCACCGCCGGGCGATGGAGGCGAAAACCCGTGAGCATTGCAGCCAGCATCCGCACGGCCGGCCTTCCCGTCACTCTGTCATGGGGCTGGAAACGCGCCGTCATTGCGCTGCTCGCCGGCGCCGCCTCCTCGCTTGCGATGGAGCCGTTCAACGCCTGGCCGGTGTTGTTCGTCACCTTTCCGCTCGCGACCTGGCTGATCGACGGCGCCGGCGCCGGTCGCCTCAAGGGCATACCGGCCGCGGCGCTCTCGGGATGGCTGTTCGGCCTCGGCTATTTCGTTCCGGGACTGTACTGGATCGGCAACGCCTTCCTGGTCGACGCCCAGACCTTCGCATGGCTGATGCCGTTCGCCGTCCTCGGCCTGCCGGCCTATCTCGCGCTCTTCACCTCGCTCGGCTTCGCGCTGGCGCGCTGGATCTGGACTCGCGACGCCTCGCGCATTCTCGCGCTCGCCGCGGCGCTCACCATCAGCGAATGGCTGCGCGGCCATGCGCTGACCGGATTTCCATGGAATGCATTCGGTTACGCGCTGACGGAGCCCTTGGCGCTGGCGCAAACCGCGTCGCTGATCGGATTGTGGGGCCTGACCTTCCTCAGTGTCGCGATCTTTGCGAGCCCGGCCGTATTGATCGACGGAAGCAGCCGAAGGCCGTGGACCCTTCCGGCGACCGCCGCCGTTCTGCTCGTCGCCATGGGCGTCTACGGCGCGATCAGGCTGTCGCGTCATCCGACTGAATTCGCCGACCGCGTCACGCTGCGCATCATGCAGCCCAATCTGGAGCAGGATGCGCGGTTCAACTATTCCGCCAAGGCGGCGGTGATGCATAAGTATCTGACGCTCTCCGACCGCGCCACCGGGCCGCACTCGGCCGGCGTCAGCGGAGCCACCATCCTGATCTGGCCGGAATCGGCGTTCCCGTTTTTTCTCGCCCGCGAAGCCGACGCCATGGCCCAGATCGCCGACCTCCTGCCGAAGGGCACGATCCTGATTACCGGATCAGTGCGCGCGCCCGACCTGCCGCCGGGTGTCCGCATCACCCGGGCCTACAATTCGATCTACGTCATCGACGACGACGGCAGCATCCTGTCGATTTACGACAAGCTCCATTTGGTGCCGTTCGGCGAATTCCTGCCGTTCCAAAGCCTGATGGAAAAGCTCGGCTTCGTTCAACTCACCAAGGTCCAGGGCGGCTTCATTCCGGGGAAGACACGGCGGACCATCGACCTTCCGAACGCGCCGAGCGTGCTGCCGCTGATCTGCTATGAGGCGATCTTTCCCGGCGATATCGAATCCCGCGGCGGCCGGCCCGGCTGGATCGTCAACCTCACCAACGACGGCTGGTTCGGAATCAGCACGGGCCCCTATCAGCACCTTCAGCAAGCGAGACTGCGGGCGATCGAGGAAGGGCTTCCCCTGGTACGGGCGGCGAACACCGGTATTTCGGTGGTGACAGACCCGGTAGGACGGATTGTCGCACGGCTCGATCTCGGCGTCGAAGGCGTGCTGGATTCCCGCTTGCCCGCCGCGATCTCGCCGCCGCCTTACGCCCGCGCCGGCGACGTTCCCGCCGCAATCATGGTGATCATCGGGCTTGCACTGGCTATTCGACGGCGTCGCAAACCCTGACGGCGGCGTGCGGCGCACGACCTGTTCATCCGCACGATCGACATAATTTGTGTAACAATTTGCACGACTGGTATAATGCGACGGATGGAACCGTTCTAAATTAAACGCAGATTTTTATCACGTGATCCAGTCAAGTTTGACAATAATAGTAATCGGAAGCGTATCCTCGGGATCGCTGCCTCATTTAGGAGACCTACGAGATGTCGACCAAGGCGCCCAATCCTGTTGACAGGCATGTCGGCAGCCGTGTGCGCATGCGACGCATCATGCTCGGCATGAGTCAGGAGAAGCTCGGCGAAGCTTTGGGGCTGACATTTCAGCAGATCCAGAAGTACGAGAAAGGCACCAACCGCGTCGGCGCCAGCCGCATCCAGCAGATCTCCGAAATCCTGCAGGTCCCGGTCTCGTTTCTGTTCGAGGGAAGTCCGGGCACCGGCGTCGCCAAGGTCGAGGGCCTGAGCGAGGCGCCGTCTCCCGCCTATGTCTCGGATTTTCTCGCGACCTCCGAAGGTCTCGCGCTGACCCGCGCATTCACGCGGATCACCGACGCGAAACTTCGCCGCAGCATCGTCGACATGGTCGAGCAGATCGCGGCGCGCGAACCGCCGGACCACCGCTAGGCGGACAAGCAATTGCACCGCCTTCGCCCGACGTCGCAATGACGGCCGCCGCTCCCGATCCCCGCGACCGTCATCCGCCGGCTGACGACGCATCATCGCTCCAGCACGAAACGGCGCGCGATTCCGGGCAGGGCTCGTTCTTCGGACGCCGCAAGGGACACAAGCTGCGCCCACATCAGAACGAGTTGATCGCGCATCTGCTGCCGCGCCTCACTATCGCTCCCGGCGAGCGCGAACCCTCCGACCCCGCCGCGCTGTTCGACATGCCTGTGCAGGAGTTGCGTGCCGAGATCGGATTCGGCGGCGGCGAGCATCTCGTCGCCGAGGCGCTGGCGTTTCCGCGCACCGGCTTCATCGGCTGCGAACCCTACGTCAACGGCATGGCCAAGATCCTCACGCAGATCGAGGCGCACGATATCGGCAACATCCGCCTGTTCGCAGGCGACGCATCTGAATTGCTGGCATGGCTGCCGCGCGCATCGCTGGCGCGGATCGATCTGATCCATCCCGATCCGTGGCCGAAGCGCCGGCACTGGAAACGCCGTTTCGTTCAGGACGCAACCATCGCGGAGATGGCGCGCCTGCTTCGGCCGGGCAGCGAATTCCGCTTCGTCAGCGACATCGCCGACTACTGCGCATGGACGCTGTCGCACTTCGCCCGTTCGCCGGATTTCCTCTGGCTCGCCGAACGCGCCGACGACTGGCGCAAGCCATGGCCCGGCTACACCATGACGCGCTACGGTCGCAAAGCGATGCGCGAAGGCCGCCGCGCCGCCTATCTGCGGTTTCGCCGCGAAAGCAGTAGCGTATAAGGCCCGCCGAACGTCGTCCTGCGCCGGCCGGCGGATGCAGCTTTTTGAGCTCGCCGGCCTTGCCGAGTCACGCGAAAACGGCTATATTCGCTGAAACTTTCTCATACGACCGCGTATCGAGAGTGGGCCCGTCGGGACCCGCTCTTTTTTATTTCCTGAACGGACCTGACGCGCCGCGCCACGGCACGGTTCCTTCAGCCAGCAACTGCCGGACCGGACGAGGCCACAGTCCAGCATAGGCCAGTGACCGACGGACTTAACCTTTGACCCTGAATATGACCGATCCCGTTGCCCAGATCCCGGATCACGACCTGCTCGCCGAGCCGCGTCTGGTGGTCGAGCCGGGCATCGCGGCGCGGGTCTCGTCTGTGGTCGCCCCGGTCCTGCAAGGCATGGGATACCGCCTGGTCCGCATCAAGGTGTCGGGCGAAGCCGGCTGCACCGTGCAGATCATGGCCGAGCGGCCGGACGGGTCGATGCAGATCGAGGACTGCGAGGCGATCTCGAAGGCGCTGTCGCCGGTGCTCGATATCGCCGATCCGATCGACAAGGCCTACCGGCTGGAAATCTCCTCGCCCGGCATCGACCGGCCGCTGGTGCGCCGGTCCGACTTCGAACGTTACGCCGGCCACCTCGCCAAGATCGAGATGGCGGTCGCCCATCAGGGCCGCAAGCGGTTTCGCGGCACCCTTCAGGGCGTCAAGGACAACGCGGTGCGCCTGCATCGGGACGACGTCCAGAACGAGGACGACAGCGATGTCCTCCTGGTCATGGAGGATATCGCCGACGCCCGACTGGTGCTGACCGATGAACTGATTGCCGAATCGATGCGGCGGGGCAAGATGGCGGAACGCGAGATGAAACGGAATCTCGGCATCCTGCCTCCGCCTCCGTCACATGCAAAAAACGACGCGGCTGGGAGCAACGCGCCGAAGCCGAAACTCAAGGGCAAGGCGAAAGCCCCCGCCAGGAAGCCGCCGAAAAACACCAAGCAACACCGCCTGGCCGCAGAAAGACTGCGGCGCGGCGACATCGATCCCATCGAAGGAGAATAAGTCATGGCCGCTGTCAGCGCCAACAAGCTCGAACTGCTGCAGATCGCAGACGCGGTGGCGCGGGAAAAGACCATCGACCGCGGCATCGTGATCGCCGCGATGGAGGACGCCATCGCCAAGGCGGCGCGGGCGCGCTACGGCAGCGAGACCGACGTTCATGCGGAGATTCACCCCAAGACCGGTCAGCTCCAGCTCACCCGCCACATGCTGGTGGTCGATCAGGTCGAGAACGCCGCCAACCAGATCTCGCTGAAGGACGCCCAGAGGGCCAACCCGGGCGCACAGATCGGCGACACCATCGCCGACACGCTGCCGCCGCTGGAATATGGCCGCATCGCCGCGCAGTCCGCCAAACAGGTGATCGTGCAGAAGGTGCGCGAGGCCGAGCGCGACCGGCAGTATCAGGAGTTCAAGGACCGCATCGGCGATATCGTCAACGGCATCGTCAAGCGTGTCGAATATGGCAGCGTGATCGTCGACCTCGGCCGCGGCGAGGCCGTCGTGCGACGCGACGAGATGCTGCCGCGCGAGGTGTTCCGCAATGGCGACCGCGTCCGCGCCTATATCTTCGACGTGCGGCGCGAAACCCGCGGTCCGCAGATCTTCCTGTCGCGCACCCATCCGCAGTTCATGGTGAAGCTGTTCGCGCAGGAAGTTCCGGAAATCTATGACGGCATCGTCGAGATCAAGGCAGTTGCGCGCGATCCCGGTTCTCGCGCCAAGATCGGCGTGATCTCGCGGGATTCCTCGGTCGATCCGGTCGGCGCCTGCGTCGGCATGCGCGGCTCGCGCGTTCAGGCCGTCGTCAACGAGCTGCAGGGCGAGAAGATCGACATCATCCCCTGGTCGCCGGACATCGCGACCTTCGTCGTCAACGCGCTGGCGCCGGCGGAAGTCGCCAAGGTCGTGATCGACGAGGACCGCGAACGGATCGAGGTCGTGGTCCCCGATACCAACAACCAGTTGTCGCTGGCGATCGGGCGGCGCGGACAGAACGTGCGCCTCGCATCGCAACTCACCGGGTGGGATATCGACATCCTGACCGAGCAGGAGGAATCGGAGCGGCGCCAGGCCGACTTCGAGAACGCCACCCGCATGTTCATGGAGGCGCTCAACGTCGACGAGGTCGTCGGACAGCTTCTGGCGTCGGAAGGCTTCACCTCGGTTGAGGAACTCACGCTGGTCGATCCGCGAGAGCTCGCCGTCATCGAGGGATTCGACGACGAGACCGCAAGCGAGTTGCAGAGCCGCGCCCGCGAATATCTGGAACAGCTCGAGGCCGAATTGGAAAACCGACGCAAGGAGCTTGGCGTGGACGATGCCTTGAAGACGGTGCCCGGCGTGACGTCGAAGATGCTGGTGAAACTCGGCGAGAACGAGGTGAAGAGCGTCGAGGATCTGGCCGGCTGCGCCACCGACGATCTGGTCGGGTGGACCGAGCGCAAGGACGGCGAGGCGGTCAAGCATGCCGGCTATTTCGACGGCATCGAGCTTTCGCGCGAGGACGCCGAGACCATGATCATGCAGGCGCGCCTGATGGCCGGCTGGATCACCGAAGCAGACCTTGCGAAACCGGCGGAAGCCGAAGCCGCCGAAGATCAACCGGCTTGAACCAGAGGTCGGCTTTGCCGCCCGAGACCCCAGGGAGAACGCTCCGGACATGCTCGCCATCGCCGACCCGGCAGATCTCGACGGCGGACCGCGGACCAACAGGTCCGCGACGACGCGCATGTGCGCGGTCACCCGTCAGGTGCGCCCGATCGGCGAATTGATCCGGTTCGTGGTGGCGCCCTCGGGCGAGGTCATCGCGGATCTGAAACGCAGGCTTCCGGGCCGGGGCCTCTGGATCTCGGCCTCCCATGCCGCCGTTGCGGAAGCGGTCCGTCGTCACCAGTTTAGCCGGGGCTTCAAACGGGAGGTCCGCGCGTCGGCGTCTCTGGCCGACGAGACCGGGCAGGCGCTGGTCCGCAGTGCGATCGAGGCGCTGGCGATGGTTGCCAAGGCCGGGCAGGTCGTCGCCGGATTCGCCAAGGTGGAGGAGGCGCTCCTTCGCCGTCAGGCGACAGCCCTGCTCCACGCCGCGGACGGCGCCGCCGACGGAATCCGGAAATTGGACGCCATCGTCCGGAAAACAGCGGCAGATTCCGGCGAAACGCGGGACATCCCGGTGATTACCGTGCTGGCCTCGGCAGAATTGGATTTGGCACTGGGCCGGTCAAATGTGATACATGCAGCCCTGCTCGCCGGTCCGGCGAGCGGGACGTTCCTGTCGCGCAGCCAGATCCTGGTCCGATACCGGGATGGCGGACGGCGGCAAGATAGCTGAACAGGCTGGATTTTCTAACGCAGCGAGAACCTGTACGACCGCGTACGGCGCAACAAGATTGGGACTGCTGAATGGTTGATACGAAAAATCCTGGCGACAAGACTCTGAGCGTCAGCCCGAGCAAGACCTTGACGCTCAAGCCGCGCGTCGAGCAGGGCACGGTCCGCCAGAGCTTCAGCCACGGCCGTACCAAGCAGGTGGTGGTCGAGAAACGCGGTAAGCGCCGGCTCGGCGGCGATGCTCCGGCGTCAGAACCCGCAGGGGCCGCGGAACCGGCGTCGGCCAGGGCGCCCGCCGCCAAAGCCCCGCCGGCGCGGACGGCGCCTCCCGCCGCTCCCCGTGCGAGTTCGGGCGTTGTGCTGAGGACATTGACCGAGGACGAGCGCAGCGCGCGAGCGAGCGCGCTCGCCGAGGCCAAGGTCCGCGCCGAGGAAGAGCGCCGGCTTGCCGAAGCCGAGGCTGCGCGCCGCAACAGCAAGGAAGGCATCGAACAGGCCGAGCGCGAGGCCGCCGAGGCGCGCCGCAAGGCCGAGGAAGAGCGTCACCGTCAGGAAGAGGAAGCCAAACGCAAGGCCGAGCTTGAGGCCAAACGCCGCTTCGGCGAAACCGAGACCAAGGCGGCACCGGCCAAGACCGCGACCACACCACGCGCGGCGCCCCCGGCGCGCCCGGCCGCTGTCGCCGCCGACGGCAGCGACGAGGACGAGGCTCCGCGCATGGTCCGCCGTCCCGGCGGAGGCCCCGCGCGTCCCGTGGTCGCGCCGAAGCCTGCCGCCAAGCTGGGGCCGCAGAAACAGCGCGGCCGCCTCACCGTGGTCACCGCGCTCAACGCCGACGACGTGCGCGAGCGCTCGATCGCCTCGTTCCGCCGCCGCACCCAGCGCCTGAAGGGCCACGCCTCGAACGAGGCGAAGGAAAAGCTGGTCCGCGAGGTCATCGTGCCGGAAGCGATCACCATCCAGGAACTCGCCAACCGCATGGCCGAGCGCGCGGTGGACGTGATCCGGATGCTGATGAAGCAGGGCGCGATGCACAAGATCACCGACGTGATCGACGCCGATACCGCGCAGCTCATCGCCGAAGAACTGGGCCACACCGTCAAGCGCGTCGCTGCGAGCGACGTCGAGGAAGGCCTGTTCGACGTGGTCGACGATTCCACCGACACCGAGCCGCGCTCGCCGGTCGTCACCGTGATGGGCCATGTCGATCACGGCAAGACCTCGCTGCTCGACGCGCTGCGTCACGCCAATGTCGTGTCGGGCGAAGCCGGCGGCATCACCCAGCACATCGGCGCCTATCAGGTCACCTCGCCGGAGAGCGGCAAGAAGATCACCTTCATCGATACGCCGGGCCATGCGGCATTCACCGCGATGCGCGCGCGCGGCGCCAAGGTCACCGACATCGTCATCCTGGTGGTCGCCGCCGATGACGGCGTGATGCCGCAGACCATCGAGGCCATCAATCACGCCAAGGCCGCCAAGGTGCCGATGATCATCGCGATCAACAAGATCGACAAGCCCGACGCCAGGCCGGAGCGCGTGCGCACCGAACTGCTGCAGCACGAGGTGCAGGTCGAATCGATGGGCGGTCAGGTGGTCGACGTCGAGGTCTCCGCCAAGAACAAGACCAACCTCGACAAGCTGCTCGAAATGATCGCCCTTCAGGCCGAACTGCTCGATCTGAAAACCAACGCATCGCGGCCAGCCGAAGGCACCGTGATCGAAGCCAAGCTGGATCGCGGCCGCGGCCCTGTCGCCACGGTGCTGGTCCAGCGCGGCACGCTGCGGATCGGCGACATCATCGTGGCGGGCGCCGAGATGGGCCGCGTCCGCGCGCTGATCTCGGATCAGGGCGAAACGGTCGACGAGGCCGGCCCGTCGGTGCCGGTCGAAGTGCTGGGCTTCAACGGACCACCCGAGGCCGGCGACCGGCTTGCCGTGGTCGAGAATGAAGCCCGCGCCCGCCAGGTCACGAGCTATCGCGCCCACCAGAAGCGCGAAAACGCCGCGGCGAGCGCCTCCGGGATGCGCGGCTCGCTCGAGCAGATGATGTCGCAGCTCAAGACCGCCGGCCGCAAGGATTTCCCGCTGATCATCAAGGCCGACGTGCAGGGCTCGCTGGAAGCCATTCTCGGCTCGCTGGAAAAGCTCGGCACCGAGGAAGTCGCCGCGCGCATCCTGCATGCGGGCGTCGGCGGCATCTCGGAATCCGACGTCACGCTCGCGGAAGGTTTCAACGCCGCGATCATCGGCTTCTCGGTCCGCGCCAACAAGGAGGCCGCCGCCGCCGCCAAGCGCAACGGCATCGAAATCCGCTACTACAACATCATCTACGACCTCGTGGACGACGTGAAGAAGGCGATGAGCGGCCTGCTCGCGCCGACGCTGCGCGAAACCATGCTCGGCAACGCGGAGATTCTGGAGGTGTTCAACATCTCCAAGGTCGGCAAGGTGGCCGGTTGCCGCGTCACCGACGGAAGCGTGGAACGCGGCGCCCATGTCCGCCTGATCCGCGACAATGTCGTGGTGCATGAAGGCAAGCTGTCGACGCTGAAGCGATTCAAGGACGAAGTGAAGGAAGTCCAGTCGGGCCAGGAATGCGGCATGGCGTTCGAGAACTACCACGACATGCGCGTCGGCGACGTCATCGAGTGCTATCGCGTGGAAACGATCCAGCGTTCGCTGTGAGTTCGAATCTCACGAGAATGCTGCGTTAGTTGGTAATACGGCGTCATGGCCGGACGAAAGCGCGAAGCGCGTCTTCGCATAATGGTCCGGCCATCCACGTCTCAATTCAGACGCTTGGAGAAAGACGTAGGTGCCCGCGACAAGCGCGGGCATGACGACTGTTTGAAAGATCTTCTATGCCCCGCCATCATCAACCCGCGAAGCATCCCGGCGGCTCGCAACGTCAACTGCGCGTCGCCGAGACCGTGCGCCATGCGATCGCCGACATTCTCACCCAGGGCCTCGTTCATGATCCCGTGCTCGAAGGACATCTCATCACCGTGCCCGAGGTCCGCATGTCCGCCGACCTCAAGCTCGCGACGATCTATGTGATGCCGCTCGGCGGGCGCGACACGGCCGACGTGATCGAGGCGCTCGATCACAACAGGAAATTCCTGCGCGGCGAGATCGCCCGGCGCGTTAACCTGAAATTTGCACCTGACATCCGCTTCCGCGCCGACGAGCGATTCGACGAAGCGGAACGTATCGAGAAATTATTGAGAACACCTGCGGTGCAGAGAGACCTCGCACCGGATTCGGACGAAAGCTGACGACCATGATCGCACCTGATGCCGCCCTCGATTCGAAAACCGGCGAATCGGATGGCGCCGACAAAAAAAAATCTGCCGCCGAAAACGGCTTTCTCGACGCGCCCCGGAAAAGACACAACAACCAGCCGCGCCGCGACCGCCGCGACGTCCACGGCTGGGTCGTCCTCGACAAGCCCGTCGGCATGACCTCGACCCACGCGGTGGCGGTCGTGAAACGGCTATTCAACGCCAAGCGCGCGGGACACGCCGGCACGCTCGACCCGCTGGCTTCGGGTGGCCTACCGATCGCGCTCGGCGAAGCCACCAAGACCGTTCCTTTCGTCATGGACGGCCGCAAACGCTACCGCTTCACGGTGCAATGGGGCGAGGAGCGCGACACCGACGACACCGAAGGCCGGGTCACGCAGACCAGCGAGGGCCGTCCCGATGCGGACGCGGTGCAGGCGCTGCTGCCGCGCTTCACCGGGGTGATCGAGCAGATCCCGCCGCAATATTCCGCGATCAAGATCCAGGGCGAACGGGCCTACGACCTCGCCCGCGACGGCGAGACCGTCGCCCTGCAGCCGCGACAGGTCGAGATCCACCACTTCGACCTCGCGGAACATACCGGCGACGGCCGCTCCGTGTTCGAGGCGGAATGCGGAAAAGGAACCTATGTGCGGGCGCTGGCCCGCGATATCGGACGGATTCTCGGCTGTTACGGCCATATCTGCGCGCTGCGGCGCACGGTCGTCGGCCCGTTCGACGAGGCCGACATGATTCCGCTGGAAGAACTGGAGGCTTTGTGCGATAGAGCCGCATCCGGCGAGGGAAACCTCGCCGATGCACTATTGCCCGTTGAGACCGCGCTGGACGACATCCCGGCACTGGCCGTCACTCGGGCTGATGCGGCAAGGCTCCATCGGGGCCAGGCCGTCTTGTTGCGCGGACGGGATGCGCCCCAGAGTAGCGGCACAGTCTATGTCACGGTGGCAGGCCGCTTGTTGGCCCTCGCCGAACTGGGACACGGCGAACTCATCCCCAAGCGCGTCTTCAACCTGACCGGGCTGACAGCCAGTCCCAGTCGCAACGAAAGAGGCTGACGATGTCGGTGACCGCCGAACGCAAAGCGGAAATCATCAAGTCCAGCGCCCGCAAGTCGGGCGATACCGGTTCGCCGGAAGTTCAGGTCGCGATCCTGTCGGAACGCATCACCAACCTGACGAACCACTTCAAGAGCCACACCAAGGACAACCACTCCCGCCGTGGCCTCCTGAAACTCGTTTCCACGCGTCGTTCCCTTCTCGACTACATCAAGAAGAAGGACGAGGCGCGCTACAAGGCGCTGCTCGAAAAGCACAATATCCGCCGCTGAGCGACGCCGCGCGCATCCCTGCGCGCTGGCGTGGACGTGAATGTCCACGCGATTCGTGATCTGCGACAAGCGAAAGCTATTTTTGAAAACAGATCGCGCCCAAGGAAGAGCGTGTCCAGCAGCAATCCGGCGGCTGGGCGATGACGGGTCAAATGCCCGTACCATCGGAAGGATGGACGCCATTCAAAACCCGAAGACCATGGCGGGATCGCCGGACGCCGACGTCGCAACGTTCGTTGCGGCCGCCGCCTGCCGTCCTGCGCATGGTTTTTGCGTTCCGGCCTCCGCACTTTCGTGAACCGATGAAAGACAACACAATGTTCAACAAGCATTCGGTCGAGATCGACTGGGGCGGGCGTCCGCTCAAGCTCGAAACCGGCAAGATCGCCCGCCAGGCCGATGGCGCCGTGGTGGCCACCTATGGCGAGACCGTCGTGCTCGCCACCGTCGTCGCCGCCAAGGCGCCGCGCGAAGGCGTCGATTTCCTGCCGCTCACCGTCGATTATCAGGAGAAGACCTACGCCGCCGGCCGCATTCCCGGCGGCTACTTCAAGCGCGAAGGCCGCCCGACCGAAAAGGAAACGCTGGTATCCCGCCTGATCGACCGCCCGATCCGCCCGCTGTTCGCCGACGGCTGGCGCAACGAGACCCAGGTCATCGTCACCGTGCTGTCGCACGACATGGAGAACGATCCCGACGTGCTGGCGATGGTCGCGGCTTCCGCCGCGCTGACGCTGTCCGGCGCGCCGTTCAAGGGCCCGATCGGCGCGGCGCGCGTCGGCTTCATCAACGACGAATACGTGCTCAATCCGGTGCTCGACGAAATGATCGAGACCAAGTTGGAGCTGGTGGTCGCCGGCACCGCCGACGCCGTGCTGATGGTCGAATCGGAGGCCAGGGAGCTGAGCGAGGACATCATGCTCGGCGCCGTGATGTTCGGCCACCGTCATTTCCAGCCGGTCATCAACGCCATCATCGAACTCGCCGAGAAGGCCGCGAAGGAGCCGCGCGAAGTCAGCCGGGCCGACGACAGCGCGATCGAAAAGGAAATGCTCGGCCTGATCGAGCAGGAGCTGCGCGCCGCTTACGCGATTGCGGTGAAGCAGGACCGCTATGCCGCCGTCGGCAAGGTCAAGGAAAGGGCGCTGGCGCACTTCTTCCCGGAAGGTCAGGAGCCGAAATACGACAAGCTCCGCATCGCCGCCGTGTTCAAGCACCTCGAAGCCAAGATCGTGCGTTGGAACATCCTCGACACCGGCAAGCGCATCGACGGCCGCGACGTCAAGACCGTGCGCAACATCATCGCCGAAGTCGGCGTGCTGCCGCGCGCCCACGGCTCGGCGCTGTTCACCCGTGGCGAGACCCAGGCGATGGTCGTGACCACGCTCGGCACCGGCGAGGACGAGCAATACATCGACGCGCTGTCGGGAACATACAAAGAGACGTTCCTGCTGCACTACAACTTCCCGCCCTACTCGGTCGGCGAAACCGGACGCCTCGGCGGCACCAAGCGCCGCGAGATCGGCCACGGCAAGCTGGCGTGGCGCGCGATTCACCCGGTGCTGCCGCCGCATCACGAATTTCCCTACACCATCCGCGTCGTCTCCGAGATCACCGAGTCCAACGGCTCGTCGTCGATGGCGACGGTGTGCGGCTCGTCGCTGTCGCTGATGGACGCCGGCGTCCCCTTGAAGCGGCCGACGGCGGGCATCGCCATGGGCCTCATTCTCGAAGGCAGCCGCTATGCGGTGCTCTCGGATATTCTCGGCGACGAGGACCATCTCGGCGACATGGACTTCAAGGTCGCAGGCACCGAAGTGGGCATCACCTCGCTGCAGATGGACATCAAGATCGCGGGCATCACCGAGGAGATCATGAAGGTCGCGCTCGCCCAGGCCAAGGACGGGCGCATCCACATCCTCGGCGAAATGGCGAAAGCGCTCACCAACGCCCGCGCCGAGCTCGGCGAATACGCGCCCCGCATCGAGACCTTCAAGATCCCGACCGACAAGATCCGCGAAGTGATCGGCACCGGCGGCAAGGTGATCCGCGAGATCGTCGAGAAGACCGGCGCCAAGGTCAACATCGAGGACGACGGCACCGTGAAGGTGGCGTCGAACGACGGCGAGGCCATGAAGGCCGCGATCAAGTGGATCAAGTCGATCGCTTCCGATCCGGAAGTCGGCCAGATCTACGAGGGCACCGTGGTCAAGGTGATGGAGTTCGGCGCGTTCGTGAACTTCTTCGGCGCCAAGGACGGCCTCGTGCATATCTCGCAGCTTGCTTCCGCCCGCGTGCAGAAGACCTCCGACGTCGTCAAGGAAGGCGACAAGGTCAAGGTCAAGCTGCTCGGCTTCGACGATCGCGGCAAGACGCGGCTGTCGATGAAGGCGGTCGATCAGGAGACCGGCGAGGACCTTGAGGCCAAGCAAAAGGCGGAAAAAGCCGATGCGCCGCGCGAGGCCGCGGTGGAGTAATTTTACCCGACACCTCATCGAAAAAAGGGCGGCCCGACAGGCCGCCCTTTGTTTTTCAGCAGTTTGTCTCTCGACCGTCAGCCGACAATATATCCGGCTTCGCCGGCTAGAGCGTTTTCGAGCGAAGTGGAATCCGGTTCGCGTGAAGAAAACGCGTCAGCTCAATAACCTAGAGTCTTTTACCGTTTCCGTAAAACGGTGAAAGACTCTAGGCTCCGCGATCGATCCAGTCCCCGCGAGAACATGCGGCAAGTCCGCAGCATACGGGATACTCCGCTGTCGTGGAGCATGACGTCCTCGCTTTTGCTTATGACTTCGTACACCCCTTCACCACCTCGCCCAACGCCGCGAAATCGGCCTTGCGCGGAGACGTCCTGCGATACGCCAGCCCGATGCTGCGGCCGGGCTGCGGGTCTTCCAATCGCAATATCTTGACGCGTCCGTCGCGCGCCTCGACATCGGCGGCGATCTGCGGGATCAGCGTCACGCCGTAACCGCCGGCGACCATCTGCATCACGGTGGCGAGGCTGGATGCGCCGAACGTCATGCCGGTCGCGCCCGGCGCCGGTCCGCGCGGGATCGTGGCGCAAAACGCCAGAGCCTGGTCGCGCAGGCAGTGGCCGTCCTCGAGCAGAATCAGATGCGACTGATCGATGTCGCGCGCCGCCACGCGGCGTCTTGCGGGCCGCGGATCGCTCGCCGGCACCGCCAGCAGGAACAGATCGTCGAACAGCATCATGGTGTCGATGTCGGGCTCGCCCAGCGGCAGCGCCAGCATGGCGGCGTCGAGCGCGCCGCTCTTGATCTCCTCGACCAGCAGACGGGTCTGCGTCTCGCGCAATTCGAGCTGCAAGTCGGGAAACCGAGCTTGCAGCGCCGGCAGCATGCGGGGCAGCAGGTACGGCGCGAGCGACGGGATGATGCCGAGGGTCAGCCGTCCCGTCAGCGGCCTGGCGCGGTGGCGGGCAAAATCGACGAGATCGCGCGCTGACGCCAGCACGTCCTCGGCGCGCCGGGAAATCTCCCGGCCGATTTCTGTGAGCATCACCTCACCCGGCCGCCGCTCCACCAGAGTGACTCCGAGAAATTGCTCGAGCTCGCGGATCTGCATCGACAGCGCCGGTTGAGTGACGGCGCAGGCGTCGGCGGCGCGGCCGAAATGGCCGTGACGCGCGAGCGCAGCGAGGTAGCGGAGCTGTTTGAGCGTGACCATCCCCGATAAGATAGTCTTATCGTGATGTAAAGGCAATTCGACTGGACCTGATCGTAGATATCTTCCAGACTTGCTCCGACCTCGCGTTGCAGAAGGACTGCGGCCTTGTCTGGCCCAAATCCGTAGACCGCCGGTTGCCGGCCCGTCCCGAAGACGAGTGGCTCCGGCCTGCCTTTGTCTCGGACGATCCGCCACTGGAATTTGCCGTAGCGGCTATTCGGCAACGACGCGACAGCACAGCATCGGAGACTGATCATGGACGCAAAGACGAACGACAAGGGCGCCGGCAACTGCCCGTTCACCGGAGGCGTACGCAAACCGAACAATCGCGACTGGTGGCCGAACCTGCTCGACCTCCAGGTCCTCCATGGCCACTCGGACCTGTCCGATCCGATGGGCAAGGCGTTCGATTACGCTGCGGAGTTCAAGACGCTCGATCTCAACGCCGTCATGACCGACCTGAAGGCGCTGATGACCGACTCGCAGGACTGGTGGCCCGCTGACTTCGGCCACTACGGCGGCCTGATGGTCCGCATGGCGTGGCACAGCGCCGGCACCTATCGCATCACCGACGGTCGCGGCGGCGCCGGCGGCGGTCAACAGCGCTTTGCGCCGCTGAACTCCTGGCCGGACAACGTGCTGCTCGACCGGGCGCGCCGCCTGTTGTGGCCGATCAAGCAGAAATACGGCCGCAAGATTTCCTGGGCCGATCTCTATGTGCTCGCCGGCAACGCCGCGCTGGAGTCGATGGGCTTCAAGACCTTCGGCTACGCCGGCGGTCGGGCCGACGAATGGGAGCCGCGGGAGTTGTTCTGGGGCCCGGAAGGAACGTGGCTCGGCGACGAGCGCTACAGCGGCGAGCGTGAACTGGCGGAGCCGCTGGCAGCCGTGCAGATGGGGCTGATCTACGTCAACCCGGAAGGCCCGAACGGCAACCCGGACCCAGTCGCGGCGGCCAAGGACATCCGCGAGACGTTCTTCCGCATGGCGATGAACGACGAGGAAACCGTGGCGCTGATCGCCGGCGGTCACACCTTCGGCAAAACCCACGGCGCCGGCGACGCCGCGCTGGTCGGTCCCGCGCCGGACGCGGCCGCGATCGAGGATCAGGGCCTCGGCTGGAAAAGCAAGTACGGCACCGGCAAGGGCGGCGACGCCATCGGCAGCGGCCTCGAAGTCACCTGGACCCAGACGCCGACGAAGTGGGACAACAACTTCTTCGACACGCTGTTCAAGTTCGAATGGGAGCTGGAAAAGAGCCCGGCCGGCGCCCACCAGTGGCGGGCGAAGAACGCGCCCGCGATCACGCCGGATGCCCACGACAAGTCGAAGATGCATGTGCCGACCATGCTGACCACCGACCTGTCGCTGCGGTTCGATCCGGCCTACGGCAAGATATCGAAACGCTTCCACGAGAACCCGGACCAGTTCGCCGATGCGTTCGCGCGCGCCTGGTTCAAGCTGACCCATCGCGACATGGGGCCGCGCCAGCGCTACCTCGGCGCGATGGTGCCGAGCGAAGTGCTGATCTGGCAGGATCCGATTCCGGCGGTCGATCACAAACTGGTCGACGACAAGGATGTCGCGGACCTGAAGGCGAAGGTTCTCGCTTCCGGCCTGACCGTGCCGCAACTGGTCTCGACGGCGTGGGCCTCAGCCTCGACGTTCCGCGGCTCCGACAAGCGCGGCGGCGCCAACGGTGCGCGCATCCGGCTCGCGCCGCAGAAGGATTGGGAGGTCAACCAGCCGCAGCAGCTCGCCACCGTGCTGGCCAAGCTGGAAGCGATCCAGAAGGAGTTCAACAATGCTGCCGGCAGCGGCAAGAAGATCTCGCTCGCCGACCTGATCGTGCTGGCGGGTGCCGCGGCCGTGGAGAAGGCCGCCAAGGACGGCGGCGTCGACGTCAAGGTGCCGTTCACGCCAGGCCGCATGGACGCGACGCAGGAGCAGACCGACGTGGAGTCGTTCGCGCCGCTCGAGCCGCGCGCCGATGCGTTCCGCAACTACACCAACAGCAAGAAGCACCAGTTCATGGGTCCGGAAGAGTCCATGGTCGATCGCGCGGAACTCCTGAACCTGACAGCGCCCGAAATGACGGCGCTGATCGGCGGGATGCGCGTGCTCGGCGCCAATGCCGGTGACTCCAGGCATGGCGTCTTCACCCGGGAGGTCGGCAAGCTGACGAATGATTTCTTCGTCAACCTGCTGACCATGGACACCGAGTGGCAGCCGACCGGCGACAACCTCTATGAGGGCCGCGATCGCAAGACCGGGCAGCCGAAGTGGACCGCCACCCGCGTCGACCTGATCTTCGGGTCGCACTCGCAGCTTCGCGCCCTTGCCGAAGTCTATGGCTGTCGCGATTCCAAGGAGAAGTTCGCCAGGGACTTCGTGGCCGCCTGGACCAAGGTGATGAATGCCGACCGCTTCGATCTCAAGGCCTGATCGCGGCGGTTACGTCTTCGAGCGAGGTGGTCGGTTCTCGCCGTAAAAGCAACAACAAGCCCCTGCGATGTGTTCGCGGGGGCTTTTCGTTAGGTCGCGACGTGGCCATTCCGGCCTGGAATGCGACATGACGAAACGATCGCCGGAAGAAAGGGCTTCTGTTCAATGGTGAAACTCTACTGGTCGCCGCGCACGCGTTCGTTCACCGCGCTCTGGCTGATGGAAGAAGCCGGACAGCCTTATGAGCGGGTCTTGATCGACCTCTCCACCGGCGCGCACAAAACACCGGCGTTCCTCGCCGTCAACCCGATGGGCAAGGTGCCCGCGCTGACCGACGGCGACATTGCAATTGCCGAGGCCGCGGCAATCTGCGCCTACGTCGCCGAGCGTTTTCCGGATGCGAAGCTGGCTCCTCCGCCCGGCGATGCCCGCCGGGCGAAATACCTGCAATGGCTGTTCTTCGGACCGAGTTGCATCGAACCGGCGCTGATCCAGATCTTCACCAAGATCGAGGTGCCGTCGAGAACGGCGGCCTGGGGCAGCGCCACGCAGGTGTTCGACGTGCTGAACAAGGCGCTGGAAAAAGGCCCGTGGCTTCTCGGCGACGACTTCTCCGCCGCCGACATCGTGATCGGCTCCGGCCTGAACTTCGCGATCCGCCAGTTCAAGATGGCGCCATCGCGTCCGTCATTCGACCGCTACATCGATCGCTGCGCGGCGCGGCCGGCGTTTCAACGCGCGGAGAAAATCGCGGCGGGCTAGTGTGGTGGAAATTCGCTTCATTTTCTCTGCAAGCGCTCCAAGCGAACTTCTGAACCTAAACCACACTAGAATTATAAATTCGCTAGTGCCCTTTCGAATCAGAAGTTCGCTCCGGAAAGCGCTGCATCCTGAGGCGAACTTCGGATTCAGGGCACCAGGGCCTTCCTGCTCCTGATGGAATCAGAAGCGAGGCTCCATGATTTTTGGTTTGACGCGTTTTCGTCACGCGAACCCGACCCCACTTCTCGGGTCGAGCCCGAGGACATGCTTCATTCGAGAACGCTGCAATCCAGCTTCACGCGTCGAAGAAAAGATAAAGATGCGGCTGCGCCGTCTCGGAAAGCGGCTTACTTCGCCGCCTCGCCCGTGGTGCCGTTGCCGATGCCCTCGCTGCGCAACGCATCGGGCTGAGGCATCGCGATGATGTTGTAGCCGGAATCGACGAAATGAATCTCGCCGGTGACCCCACCGGACAGGTCCGATAACAGATAGAGTCCGGCGCCGCCGAGTTCCTCGAGGCTGACGCCGCGCCGCCGCGGCGAATGCTTCTGCTGAAACGCGAACATGAAGCGCGCATCGCCGATGCCGGCGCCGGCCAGCGTGCGGATCGGGCCGGCCGAAATGGCATTGACACGGATGTTCTGCCCACCGAAATCGACCGCGAGGTAGCGCACCGACGCTTCGAGTCCCGCCTTGGCGACGCCCATCACGTTGTAGTTCGGCATCGCGCGGTCGCCGCCGTTGTAAGTCAGCGTGACCATGCTGCCGCCATCCGGCATCAGCGCGGCCGCGCGTTTGGCGGCCTCGGTGAACGCGAAACAGGAGATCAGCATGGTTCGCGTGAAATTCTCGCGCGTGGTGTCGGCGTAGCGACCGTTCAGTTCGCTCTTGTCAGAGAACGCGATGGCGTGGACCAGGAAATCCATCTTGCCCCAAGCCTTGCCGATATCGGCGAACACCTTGTCGACCGAGGCGATGTCCTCGACATCGCATGGCAGCACCAGGCTCGCGCCCACCGATTCGGCCAGCGGCCGGACCCGCTTGGCCAGCGCCTCGCCCTGGTAGGTGAAGGCCAGTTCCGCGCCGTGCGCGGCCAGTGTCTTGGCGATGCCCCAGGCGATCGAGTGGTCATTGGCGACCCCCATGATCAGGCCGCGCTTGCCTTGCATCAGGTGTGTCATGCGAGACTCCGTCGTGCCCGGCCCCGTGCCGGGCATCCACGTCTGGATGACGTGGACAGGTTGGAAGGTTTGGATGAGCCGGAGGGTCCGCGCAAGACGCGCTCCGCGCTTTACCCAGGTCTTGACATAATCGTTATTGCTGCTGCCGTCGTCGGCCTCCCAGCGGTCCGATTCCACCATTCGCACCCGTTTCAGCGAGCCCTCTTGCGAATGTTGGAAATCGAAGGACCACTAGCAAATTTAGGTTGCTAGTGGAGTTTTGAATTTGACATTCGCGTCCGGAACGCGCAGCCAAGCGGGGCACGAATGTCGAATTCACTCCACCAGGCTGCCGTATAAAGCGATCACGCATCCAGTCGTTTGAACACCAACGTGGCGTTGGTCCCGCCGAAACCGAACGAATTCGACATCACCGTATCGATCCTGGCGTTGTCGATACGCTTGCGCACGATCGGCATATCCGCGAACACCGGATCGAGTTCGGTGATGTTGGCGCTTTCACAGATAAAGCCGTTATTCATCATCAGCAGCGAATAGATCGCCTCCTGCACGCCGGTCGCGCCGAGCGAATGCCCGGTCAGCGACTTGGTGGCGGAAATCGGCGGGCACTTTTCGCCGGTGCCGAACACCTTGCGGATCGCCTCGATTTCCGGCGGATCGCCGGCCGGCGTGGAGGTCGCGTGCGGGTTGATGTAGTCGACTTTGGTTTTCACCGTCGACATCGCCATCCTCATGCAGCGCTCGGCGCCCTCGCCCGACGGCGCGACCATGTCATAGCCGTCCGACGTCGCGCCGTAGCCGACGACCTCGCCATAGATACGCGCGCCGCGAGCCTTGGCGTGCTCGAGTTCTTCCAGCACCACCACGCCGGCGCCACCGGCGATCACGAAGCCGTCGCGGCTGACGTCATAGGCCCGCGAGGCCGTCGCCGGCGTGTCGTTGTATTTCGAGGACATCGCGCCCATGGCGTCGAACAGCACCGACAGCGACCAGTCGAGCTCTTCGCAACCGCCGGCGAAAATGATGTCCTGCTTGCCGATCTGAATGGTCTCGTAGGCATTGCCGATGCAGTGATTGGAGGTCGCGCAGGCCGACGAGATCGAGTAGTTGACGCCCTTGATCTTGAACCACGTTGCGAGTGTCGCCGATGCGGTGGACGACATCGCCTTGGGCACCGCGAACGGACCCACCCGTTTCGGTCCTTTGCTTCGGGTGATGTCGGCCGCTTCCACGATCGTGCGCGCGGACGGGCCGCCGGAACCCATGATGATACCGGTTCGCTCGTTGGAGACGTCGCCGGGCTCCAGGCCCGAGTCGCGGATCGCCTGCTCCATCGCGACATGATTCCATGCCGCGCCCTCCGCCAGAAAACGCATCGCGCGGCGATCGACGACCTCGGCCGGATTGAGCGTCGGCGCACCCTGCACCTGCGAGCGAAAACCGAGTTCGGCATACTTGTCCGCGCGCGTGATGCCGGACTTGGCATCATACAGACTCGACAGCACTTCCTGAGTGTTGTTTCCGATCGACGAGACAATGCCCATCCCCGTGACGACGACCCGCCTCATGATCTCCTCGCACTCTGATTACGCTGTCTCATGAAGGCACCTCGTCAAAAATCCGAAACCCGCGTCGACCGGCCGAAGCCGTCCTCATTCATCATCGCGGGCTCTCATGCACCCGGCGCGGCATCCTGCTTGAACAGACCGACCTTCAAATCGCTCGCGCGATAGATAATATCGCCGTCGGCGGAAAGCCACCCGTCTGCAATCCCGAGCACCAGCTTCGAGCGCATCACGCGCTTGATGTCGACATTGTACACGACCTTGCTGATATGCGGCAGCACCTGACCGGTGAACTTCAGATCACCCAGACCCAGTGCGCGGCCACGGCCTTCGCCGCCGGTCCAGCCGAGATAAAATCCAACCATCTGCCACAGCGCGTCGAGGCCGAGGCAGCCGGGCATCACAGGGTCGCCCTTGAAGTGGCAGCCGAAGAACCAGAGATCCGGTTTCACGTCGAGTTCGGCGCGGATCAATCCCTTGCCGAATTCGCCGCCATCGTCGTTGATCTCGGTGATCCGGTCGAACATCAGCATCGGCGGCAACGGCAACTGGGCATTTCCAGGTCCGAACAGTTCGCCCCGGCCGCAAGCCAGCAAACCCTCATAATCGTAGCTGCTGCGCCGATCCTGCATCCTGTCTGGCCTTTCTTTCATCGAGGAGTGACGTTCCACGAGGCACGCGAAACGTGTGGCTTTCGCCTGAGACATGCGCCGGTTCCTGGATCGGCGCCGCGGGCTCTCTATCACAGGGTCCGGAGGGGGGCAAAGCGAGGCCGTCGTTCGGCTTGCACCGATCGCATGTCTTCCGATGCAGGCCACGAATCAAGGAAATGTTGGCGGACTTTTGATTCGTGCGCTGCCCGGGTCTGATGCTTGCTTGAGCGGTTTACCAAAGAAGGCCCTGCGACCGTCGGTCGCTGCGCTGTCGGCCCAAAAGGACCCTGATAGATCCTATCATACTGTATGTATTAGCAGTTTTTTGATTTGACCCGACGAAATCCGTTGCCGATAAGCTAGTTTGGAGCCGTTCTAGTTGCGAAAAACTTGCATCTAAGCACCCTTCTTTCTATAGTTTTTTTGCGGAAAGTCTATTGGCGTGAACAGCTTCGGGTGCATGGCGTGAGTACGAACGAAAATATCGTGATGGTGGCCGAGGAAGAACTCGAAGTTGCGGCGATCCGTCACGGACGCCAGCCGACACTGACGGGTTGCCCGTGGCATGACGTCAACGAAATGCTGCAGTCGGTTGGCTTGCGGCCGACACGGCAGCGCATGGCCCTTGGCTGGCTGCTGTTCGGCAAGGGCGCGCGCCATCTCACCGCGGAAATGCTCTACGAAGAAGCGACCATCGCCAAGGTTCCGGTCTCGCTCGCCACGGTCTACAACACGCTCAACCAGTTGACCGACGCCGGACTGCTGCGGCAGGTCAGCGTCGACGGCACCAAGACCTATTTCGATACCAACGTCACCTCGCATCACCACTTCTATCTCGAGAACAATCACGAGCTGGTCGACATCCCGGATCCGCATCTGGTGTTGCAGACGATGCCGAACATACCGGAGGGTTACGAGATCAGCCGTATCGACATGGTGGTGCGGCTGCGCAAGAAGCGATGATTCCCGTCTTGGCAATTTGATCGGTGTTCATCGTGCCCGGCCTTTCGCCGGGCATTTGTTTTTGCAACGGGCGGTCCAACCGAGATGATCCCCCGATGACGGCCGGATTATCTCAATCGATTTTTTCGTCGGCGTAGACGCCCCACAGCCGCTGCTGCTGGATCCAGCCGTCGAAACCATTCCCCGCAATATGGCACCATCCCGTCGCGCAATGCTTGACCTGCGCCACGACGCCGGCCTGCAGGCGGGCCGCCACCGCGCTCTGCGTATCGGCGCTGGAATAGAGCTGCGCCAGATCGTCCTTGGTCTTCATCGTAACGACCGCGGTGCGACGACCGGACAACAGCGAGTGATAGACCCAGCCCTCGGCGCCTTCCGAATCGCGGATGCGGCGCCAGTTCTCGAACTCGGCGGTGATTTCGACCGGCAGTCCGGCCTTGGTGTATATCCAGGCGACGTCGTTGTCCTTGGTCGGGCCGGCGCGGACGTTCACGTGATCGGACTTCAGGCTGACATAACGCGGAATCGGAAGCCCGCTCGTGGACAGCGCGGAATCCTTGGCGTTGGCGGCTGTTTCAAGGCCGGCCGCGCCAAGCATCGCGGCTGCGAACACCATGGACGTGAAAAGCCGTTTCCCCATCGTCACCCCCGCCCTTCGAGACCATTTCGCCGCCCGATCCCGGCCGGTCCGTGTTCCGGACCCGGGGTTCTTGTCTTGGCCCGGCCTTCTGCTAGAGAGGACCAGACACCCGGCGAACGGGAGCCTGGGAAACTTGCACGGAACATGCAAGCGCCCCCGGAAACCAAGGCGACAAACGCTGAGATCTGCAGGCGGCTGCAGTTTCGAACAAGCGGGTTAACGGGGACTGAACGGTCCATCGGACGAACCTGAATTCACCGGATTGCGCGACTGCTTCGGAGTCGTTTCGAGATCGCAACAAAAAACGCAACACTAGAGGGCAAGAGATGTCGGTAAAGAAGAAGCCTCTGGTTGTCGTCACGCGCAAACTGCCCGACTCGATCGAGACCCGCATGCGCGAACTGTTTGACGCGCGGCTCAATCTCGACGACCGGCCGATGACGCCGGAACAGCTCATCGACGCCGTCCGCACCGCGGATATCCTCGTTTCCACGGTCACCGACGACATCACCGCGACCGTGCTGAAGCAGCCGGACTGCAAGCTGAAGCTGATCGCGCAGTTCGGCAACGGCGTCGACAATATCGATGTCGTCGCCGCGCACGAGCGCGGCATCACCGTCACCAACACGCCGAAAGTTCTCACCGAAGACACCGCCGACATGACCATGGCGCTGATTCTCGCGGTGCCGCGCCGCTTCATCGAGGGCGCTGCGCTATTGACCGCGGGCGGCGACTGGCCGGGCTGGTCGCCGACCTGGATGCTCGGCCGGCGACTGGGCGGCAAGCGGCTCGGCATCATCGGCATGGGCCGCATCGGCCAGGCGGTGGCGCGCCGCGCCCGCGCCTTCGGCCTGCAGATCCACTACCACAACCGCAAGCCGGTCGCTCCGAAGATCGCCGACGAGCTTGGCGCCACCTACTGGGATTCGCTCGACCAGATGCTGGCGCGGATGGACATCATCTCGGTGAACTGTCCGCATACGCCGGCCACCTTCCATCTGTTGTCGGCGCGCCGCCTCAAGCTGATCCGCAAGGACGCCTACATCGTCAACACCGCGCGCGGCACGGTCATCGACGAGGATATGCTGACCAAGCTGATCGAGGCCGGCGAGATCGCCGGCGCCGCGCTCGACGTGTTCGAGCACGAACCCGCCGTCAACCCGAGGCTGGTCCGCCTCGCCAAGGCCGGCAAGGTCGTGCTGCTGCCGCATATGGGCTCGGCCACCATCGAGGGCCGCGTCGAGATGGGCGAGAAGGTCATCATCAACATCCGCACCTTCCTCGACGCCCACAAGCCGCCGGACCGCGTCTTGCCGAGCATGCTGTGAGGCATTGAGGCGGACAGCGCGCACCATTTCACCCGCTTCCCTTGCGGGAGAGAGATCGGCGTCAGCGATAAGCGCTCAAATCGGTGATGGTCGGGTGATCGCCGTTGAGCGGATTCGACGGGTCGCGCCTGTAGTGCAGCGTCTCGAACCGCATCGCGCGCGCGTCCACCATCAGCAAACGTCCGACCAGGCCCTCGCCAAATCCGACGATCTCGCGGATGACCTCCAGCGCCGTCATCGAACCGAGCACGCCGGCCAAGGCGCCGATGATTCCGGCCTGCTGGCAGCTCGGTACCGTGCCCTCCGGCGGCGGCTCGGGAAACAGGCAGCGATAGGTCGGGTTGAGCTCGCCATCGGCATTTTTTTCGTGGGCGCGGATCGTCGTCAGCGAGCCGTCGAACACCCCGAGCGCGGCGGTCACCAGCGGCTTCTTCGCCAGGAAACAGGCATCCGCGACCAGATAGCGCGTGGCGAAATTGTCGGAGCCGTCGGCGACAAGGTCATAGTCCGCCAGCAGCGGCAGCGCATTCGCCGCATCCAGCCGCATGTGATGGGCGCGGAACGCGACGTGCGGGTTGAGCGCGCGGATCTTGTCCGCGGCGCTTTCGACCTTGGGACTGCCGATGTCCGGCGTCGCGTGAATGATCTGGCGCTGCAGATTCGACAGCGTCACCACGTCGTCGTCGATCACGCCGAGCGTGCCGACGCCGGCGGCGGCCAGATACATCAGCGCCGGCGCGCCGAGGCCGCCGGCTCCGATCATCAGCACGCGCGCGTTGCGCAATGCGTTCTGGCCGGGACCGCCGACCTCGCGCATCACGATATGGCGGGCATAGCGTTCAAGTTCGTCGGCGCTCAGCATCGTCCCTGTCGTTCTCGCATCTCGATCCAGCGCCGCGACCTGGCCCGAATCCGAGGCCGCTGTTACCGGCCGCGCAGATGTGTTTCAATATAGCGTTTTCGAGCGAAGTGGAATCCGGTTCGCGTGAAGAAAACGTTTCAGACCAAGACTCTAGCGCCGTTTCAACGGAGACGAAAGCTGTCATGCGAGCGCCAATCGCCGCGGCATTGATGATCGTGACCACCGCGATGTCCGCCGAGGCGCAGCCCGCCAGCACTATTGGACGCGCCGCAACAAGGCCGCAGCCGTCGGCCCGCCCCGCGGTGCAAACCCCGGCCGACACCGCCAGCGCGATGGCGCAGTCGGAGCGGCAGGCGCTGCAGTCCGACCTGGCATGGACCGGTCATTACAACGGCCTCATCAATGGCGAGGTCAGCGACCGTCTGATCGCTGCGATCAAGACGTTTCAGAGAGATCAAGGCGGCAAGCAGACCGGCGTGCTCAACCCGCAGGAGCGCGGCGCGCTCGCTGCCGCCGCGCGGAAGACGCGGAGCAATGCCGGCTGGAAGATCGTCACCGATGCCGCAAGCGGCGCCCGGCTCGGCCTGCCGGCACGGCTGGTGCCGCAGCAGTCGAGCGACGGCGACGCCACGACATGGAGCTCGGCGACCGGCACGATCCGGGTCCGGCTGACGCACCGCAAGGACGCCGGCCTCACCACCGCGAAACTCGCCGATATCGAGCGAAAGGAGCCGGCCGGCCGCAAGCTCGATTACAGCACGGTCAAGCCGGATTTCTTCGTGCTGTCGGGCATGCAGGGCCTGAAGAAATTCTATGTGCGAGGCCAGCTTCGGGGCAACGAGGCGCGCATCCTGACCATCCTCTACGATCAGGCGACCGAAGGGACGATGGAGCCCGTGACGGTCGCGATGTCGAGCGCGTTCGATCCGTTTCCCGCGGGCGGCACGCCGCCGCGCAAGACCGTGGAGTACGGGACGGGCGTGGTCGTGAGCAGCGACGGCGCGATCGTCACCGATGGCGACCTCGCCGACGGATGCCGGTCGATTGTCGTCGCCGGCCACGGCAACGCCGACAAAACCGCCAGCGACAAGGATCACGGCCTCGCGTTGCTGCGCATTTACGGCGTGCATGGATTGAAGCCGATCGCGCTCGATGGCAACCCGGCCAAGGGCAGCCTCGAACTTGTCGGCATCGCCGACCCGCAAAACCAGGGGGGCGGCTCCGCCGCGAGCCGCGTCAAGGCATCGGCTGCGCAAGGCGGCGGCAGCGAACCGGCGCTGTCACCGGCGCCCGCAACCGGCTTTTCCGGCGCGGCAGCGCTCGACGCAAATGGACGATTTGCAGGCCTCGTGCTGTTGAAGCCGGCTATTGTTGCGGGGTCCTCGGCGCCCGCCGCACAGGCGGTGCTCGCTCCGGCCGAGACCGTGCAGACTTTTCTCAAGACCAACAACGTGACCGCGCTCGACGGGTCATCCGACGCCAAAGCCGCGGTCGTCCGCATCATCTGCGTACGCAAGTAGGTCGTCGCGGCCACTCGGTCGGTATCGGCTGTCTTGACCAAATCACTTCTGACAACTCGGGCACCAGAACGTCGAACGGCCGTTCTGGGTGAATCGCTTCACCGTGCCCTTGCATCCCGCGGTCCGGCACCTGTCGCCCTCGCGGTCGTAGACCTGAAACGAATGCTGAAAGTAGCCGAGTTCGCCCGTGGTCTGGCGATGGTCGCGCAACGAGGAGCCGCCGGCCTTGATCGCCTGGTTGAGCACATCGTGAATGGCTTCGACCAGCCGTCCGGCGCGCTCAGTCGGTCCGCCCGTTTTCAGGGCCAGCGTCGCGGCGAGACGGCGCGGCGACAGATGCGCGCGAAACAGCGCCTCGCAGACATAGATATTGCCGAGCCCCGCGACCACGCGCTGGTCGAGCAGCGCAGCCTTCAGGCTGGTTTTCTTGTCGCGGCACGAACGCGCCAGCATCGCCGCATCGAATGCGTTGCCGAGCGGCTCGGGGCCGAGCCCTTTCAGCAGCGGCTCGTCGTCGAGCGCCTCGCGGGCGACGACCTTCATATAGCCGAAGCGGCGCGGATCGTTGAACACGATCTCGACGCCGGACGACATCGTAAAACTCACATGATCGTGGGCGCGTCTCTCGTCGCGCGGAAAATGAAAACCACCCGGAGCCGTGGCGCCGGCCGCATCGATCACGCGGAACGAGCCGGACATGCCCAGATGCATCAGCAGCACGTCGCCGGATGCGAGGTCCGCCAGCAGGTACTTCGCGCGGCGACCGAGCCCGGTCACGGCCTGTCCTTCCAGACGGGCAGCAAAATCGGCCTGGAACGGAAACCGCAGATCCTTGCGTCGGGTCTCGGCGCGCAGGATGGTCGCGCCTTCCATCGCCGGCTGCAAACCGCGGCGTACGGTTTCGACTTCGGGGAGTTCGGGCACGGCTTTGCTCGGTTCGTGTGATTGTCGGCGTCCTAATCCGTCTCCGCCTCGCGCTCGCTGAACACCAGCCAGTTGTAGAACGGGTCGGTCACCGTCATGGTGGTGGCGCCCCAGGGCTGACGGACCAGTCCCGGCCTTGCATAGCCGTAGCGCTTGGCAAGCAGGCTCGCCTGGTAATCCGCAAGCCCCATCGTCTCGATGATGACCCGTGCGCCGGGCGCGCAGTCGCCGTGGTGCTCGCTGAGATGCAACGCCACCGGACCCAGCGTAAGGCCCATGTAGAGCGGCAGATCCGGCTCGAACCGATGCTCGAAATCGACCTTGAAACCGAGAAAATCGAGGTAGAACTCCCGCGCCTTGCGGACATCGAACATCCGCAGGATCGGGGTTGCGCTGGCGAACTGCGTGGGCATGGCGCTGTCTCTCGATGTCGCCGGTTAACCACTCTCCAACGGCGATCAACCATCAGATGGACCTCGCTTGTAGCGCAGCGCAGCATGGCAGGCTATGGTCCGGGCATGGAGAGGACGGGCATGGATCGAGAGGACGAGACGACGCATTTCGGCTTCAGGGACGTTCCCGTGGAGGACAAGCAGACGCTGGTGAACGACGTGTTCCACAGCGTGGCGCGGCGTTACGACCTGATGAACGACCTGATGTCCGGCGGGCTGCACCGCGTCTGGAAAGACGTGATGATCACGGCGCTGAACCCGCCGCGCGGCGATGTCCCGTTCGCGCTGCTCGACGTCGCCGGCGGCACCGGCGATATCGCCTTCCGTGCAGCCAAAGCCGCAGGAAGCGGATTCCGGGCCACGGTCTGCGACATCAATGCGGACATGCTCGCGGTCGGCCACGCACGCGCGGTCACGGAGCATCTCGATCATCAGGTGTCGTTCGTCGAAGGCAACGCCGAGGCGCTGGCGTTCGCGGACCGCAGTTTCGACGCCTATACCATCGCGTTCGGCATCCGCAACGTGCCGCGCATCGATGCCGCGCTGCGCGAGGCGTTTCGGGTGCTGAAGCCGGGCAGCCGGTTTCTCTGCCTCGAATTCTCGACGGTCGATGTGCCCGGCCTCGACAAGATCTACGACCTGTTTTCCTTCAAGGTGATCCCGCCGCTCGGCCGCGCCGTCACCGGCGATGCCGGCTCCTATCAGTACCTCGTGGAATCGATCCGCAAGTTTCCCAAGCCGAACGTCTTCGCGGACATGATCCGCGACGCCGGCTTCGCGCGGGTCAACTGGCAGATCCTCTCCGGCGGCATCGTCGCGCTGCATTCGGGCTGGCGTTTGTGATCTCCGCATTGACCCATGCGGCGCGGCTGGCGCGCGCCACGTTCGTGTTCGCGCGCGAGGGCGTGTTCGGCGTGGTCGATCCCTCGCTGGTGCCGCCGCCCGGGCAACTGGCGCTGCGCATGGCCCGCCTGATCGAACGCCGCGGCGCGAAATCCGGACCTCGACTGTCGCGGGCCCTGACCCGGCTCGGGCCGGCCTATCTCAAGCTCGGCCAGTTTCTCGCCACGCGGCCCGACGTCGTCGGCGTCGTGATGGCGCGCGATCTGGAAAGCCTGCAGGATCGCCTGCCGCCGTTCGCGCAAGCGGAGGCCGAGGCCGTGGTTGCGGCCGCGCTGGAAAGGCCCGTCACCGACGCCTTCGCAAGTTTCGGACCCGCGGTGGCGGCCGCCTCGATCGCGCAGGTTCATCGCGGCGAGGTCGTGAAGGACGGCCTCCGCGAGCAGGTCGCGGTCAAGGTGTTACGGCCCAACGTCGCCGCGCGTTTCCGCCGCGACCTTTCCGATTTCTTTTTTGTCGCCAACAAGGCCGAAGCGCATTCCGCCGAAGCGCGGCGGCTGCGCCTGGTCGAAGTCATCAACACCATGTCGCGGTCGGTGGCGATGGAAATGGACCTGCGGCTGGAAGCGGCCGCGCTGTCGGAGATGGCGGAGAACACCCGCGACGATCCCGACTTCCGCGTCCCCGCGGTCGACTGGGACCGCACCACCCACAACGTGCTGACGATGGAGTGGATCGACGGCATCGCGCTGAACGATCATGCGCGGCTTGCACAATCCCACGTCGACCTGCCCGAGCTCGGCCGCAAGGTGATCCAGAGCTTCCTGCGCCACGCGCTGCGCGACGGCTTTTTCCATGCCGACATGCATCCCGGCAATCTGTTCCTCGACAAGTCGGGCCGGCTAGTCGCCGTCGACTTCGGCATCATGGGACGGCTCGGGCTGAAGGAGCGGCGCTTCCTCGCCGAGATCCTGCTCGGCTTCATCACGCGCGACTACCGCCGCGTCGCCGAGGTGCACTTCGAGGCCGGCTACGTGCCTAGCCATCACTCGGTGGAGAATTTCGCGCAAGCCATCCGCGCCATCGGCGAGCCGATCCACAATCGCACCGCCGAGGAAATCTCGATGGCCAAGCTCTTGACGCTGCTGCTCGAGGTCACCGGCCTGTTCGACATGCAGACTCGGCCCGAACTGATCTTGCTGCAGAAAACCATGGTGGTGGTCGAAGGCGTGGCGCGCAGCTTCGATCCCAAGCTGGACATCTGGACGGTGGCCGATCCCGTGGTGCGCGAATGGATCACGCAAAACCTCGGCCCGATGGGGCGGATGCAGGGTGCGCTGGCCGGCGCCGGCGAGCTCGGCCGCCTGCTCGCAGGGCTCCCGGCGCTCGCCTCGCGAACCGTGGCCCTGATCGAGCAATTCGAGACGATGTCCCGCGAAGGGTTGGCTTTGGGCCCCGACACCATCGCGGAGATCAAGCGCGCCGAGGCGCGCAGTCACCGCTGGAGCATTCTGGCGCTCTGGGTGATCGCGGCAGCGCTGGTGGGCCTGCTTTGGACAGCGCACTGACCCGGTTGATTGCAGTGATGGCATTTTTTTGCTATCAATGCTAGCGCGGTTGACCGCGGGAGCGCTAATGGCCAGCCTGACCATCCGCAAACTCGACGACGCCATCAAGGCCGAGCTGCGCTTGCGCGCCGCGCGCAACGGCCGGTCCGTCGAAGACGAGGTCCGCGTTATCCTGAGGGAGGCGGCACATGCTGCGTCGTCTGGCACCGCCATGGACAGCCTGGCTTCTCGCAACGCAACAAAGTCGGCCCGCAGGGATTCATCACGTAACTCTGGTGACTTACGTAATGTGACGCTCATCATCGGCGGCGGAATCGCGGCCTACAAGTCGCTCGACCTGATCCGGCGGCTGAAGGAGCGAGGCTTTATTGTGCACTGCGTCATGACAAATGCTGCGCAGCAATTCGTCACTCCGCTGAGCGCCAGCGCCCTGTCGCATACCCGCGTCTACACGGATCTGTTCGATCCCGGCAGCGAATTCGACGCCGGACATATCCGGCTCGCGCGCGACTGCGACTTGATCGTGGTGGCGCCCGCGACCGCCGACCTGATGGCAAAGATGGCGCACGGCCTGGCCTCCGACCTCGCCACCGCGATCCTGCTCGCCGCCGACAAGCCGATCCTGCTGGCGCCGGCGATGAACCCGCTGATGTGGAACAACCCGGCGACACGCCGCAACGCGGCGCAGCTTGCACGCGACGGCGTCGCCATGATCGGTCCCAATGCCGGCGAGATGGCAGAAGCGGGCGAGGCCGGTGTCGGCCGCATGGCCGAACCGGTGGAGATCGCGACCGCCGCCGAGCGCATTCTCAGGCCCCCGCGCGCGCAGCCGCTGAAGGGCCGCCGCGTCCTGGTCACCGCCGGACCGACCTTTGAGCCGATCGATCCGGTTCGCTATATCGCCAACCGCTCCTCGGGCAAGCAGGGATTTGCCATCGCCGCAGCGGCGCAGGCGGCCGGAGCCGATGTGACGCTGATCGCCGGGCCGGTCGGTCTCGACGATCCCGCCGACGTCACGGTGAAGCACGTCGAATCGGCGCGCGAGATGCTGGCGGCCGTCGAGGCTTCGCTGCCAACGGACGTCGCGATCTTCACCGCCGCGGTCGCCGACTGGCGGGTCGCCCACGAAGGCGCGCAGAAACTGAAGAAGACCGCAACCGGGATGCCGCCGCTGCAACTGGTCGAGAACCCGGATATTCTGGCAACCATCTCGAACCGGCGCGAGAACCGGCCGGCGCTGGTGATCGGCTTCGCCGCCGAGACCGAACATCTCATCGACAACGCGACAGCGAAGTTCGCGCGCAAGGGCTGCGACTGGATGGTCGCCAACGACGTCTCGCCCGCGACCGGCGTGATGGGCGGCGACCGCAACACCGTGCATCTGTTGATACGCGACGGTGTCAGCGGCGAAATCAGCGCCGAGTCTTTTCCCGTCATGACCAAGGAAGAGGTTGCCGCCATGCTGATCGAACGCATCGTCCCGGCCGTGACGGATCAGCCGGCATGAGCGGTGCGATCAAGATCGACGTCCGGCAACTGCCTCACGCCGAAGGTCTTCCGCTGCCGGCCTACCAGAGCAGCCAGGCCGCCGGCCTCGACCTGGTGGCCGCGGTTCCGGAGCAAGCGCCGCTGGTGCTCGCAGCCGGACAACACGCGATGGTCCCGACCGGACTGGTCATTGCATTGCCGGAGGGATTCGAGGCGCAGGTGCGGCCGCGCTCCGGTCTCGCCGCAAGGCATGGCGTCACCGTGCTGAATACGCCGGGCACCGTGGATGCCGACTATCGCGGCGAGATCAATGTGCTTCTCGTGAATCTCGGTCAGGAGGCATTCACGATTCGGCGCGGCGAGCGCATCGCGCAGATGATCGTGGCGCCGGTGACGCGCGTGGAACTCGCGCGCGCCGATTCGCTGCCGGCCACGACGCGCGGCAGCGGCGGGTTCGGCTCGACCGGGCGTTAACGCTCTCCAGCAGGCACGCGTCGTCGTAGGAAAAATCGATTCTATTTTGCAACAATCGTTTCGGAAATGTCGCGGCCGCGCATTTTTCCCTCGCCGGATTCCCGTTCACGGTCTGGACTCTTACCCCTCGAGTCCGCTTAAGCGTAATGTTGGTCGATTCGCGAACGGCGAGCAATTTGCCGGTCGTATCGTCGTGCGGTTTTGGGGCAAGCATGTCGGGCGTAATCGCAGTGATGCGTCGGACGTTGCTGTCATGCACTTCGCTGGTGCAGGGCGGCATCGCGGGCGCTGGCGCGGCCGGTCTTATCGACATCTCGCCCGCATGGGCCACGGAACCGGGCTTGCCGGATCGGTTGATCCACACCTTCGCGAATCTCAGCCGGCAGGACCTGACCGCGCTGGCGGTGGCGCTGGGCGTGCTCGGTTTCTCGGTGGTCTGCGCCATCCTGCTGATGCGCACGCGCATCCGCGCGGCCGCGAGCGAGCAGCGGCTGCGCACCGAACTTCGCGAGCTTCAATCTGAAGCCGACCGCTTCCGCGCGCTGCTGTTCGCAGAACCGCAGGTTTTGATTTCCTGGGGCGCGGGCGAGGACCGGCCCCGAATCAGCGGCGACACCGCGCTGCTGTTGCCGCAGGATGCAAAACAGCCGTTGCGGATTCTGGCGTTCGGAACCTGGCTGCCGCCGGAACCTGCGTTGCAGATGGATCATGCGGTCGATGCGCTGCGCACTGCAGGCGAAGGCTTTTTGCTCAACCTGCTCACATCGGCCGGGCGAACGGTGGAAGCCATGGGCCGCGCCATCGGCGGCCAGGCGATCGTGCGGATCCGCGACCTCGGCGGATTGCGGCGCGATCTCGCCGAGATGACGCTGCGCCACAACAGCCTGCGGGAAGAAACCGAGATGCTGCGGGCCTTCGCAGCCGCGGCGCCGTGGCCGCTGTGGGCGCGCAGTGGCGACGGCAAGCTCAACTTCGCCAATGCCGCCTATGCGCGCGCCACCGAAGCCGCCAGCGCGACCGACGCGATCGAGCGCAATCTCGAACTGCTCGACAGCGACGACCGTATCGCCATGGCGCGGGCGCTGAACGACCATGCCGCGTTTACCGCGCGACTGCCGATCGTGATCGGCGGCGAGCGACGCGTGTATGACGTGCATGCGCTTCGCGCCGCCGGCGGAAGCGCCGGCATCGCGCTCGACGCCAGCGAAGCCGTCACGCTGCGCCAGACGCTGGAGCGGATGGCGGACGCGCATCGCCGGACCCTCGACCAGTTGTCATCTGGAGTTGCGGTGTTCGACGGACGGCGGCGGCTGGCGTTCTACAACGATTCCTATCGCCGGCTATGGGACCTCGATCGCGCCTTCCTCGACGGCAATCCCGACGATTCCAGCGTGCTCGATCGGCTGCGCGCTGCGCGCAAATTGCCGGAGCAGCCGGACTTCCGCGCCTGGAAGGCACGCCTGCACGAAGCCTATCGCGCCAATGAAGCCGCCAAGGATGTCTGGTATCTGCCGGATGGACGCGCACTCAGCATCGTGACCACGCCGAATCCCGAAGGCGGCGTCACCTATCTGTTCGACGATGTCACCGAAAGCCTGGACCTGGCGCGGCGCTACGATCGCCTCATCACCGTGCAGCGCGAGACCCTGGACAGCCTGACCGAAGCGGTCGCGGTGTTCGGCAGCAACGGACGCGCGAAGCTTTTCAACCCGGCCTTCGCGCGGATGTGGAAGCTCTCGCCCGAGGCGCTCTCGCAGGAGCCGCATATCGATACCGTCGAGGCCTGGTGCAAGCCGTTGTTCGACGACGATGCCGCGTGGCAGACGATCCGCAACGCCGTCACCGGAATCGACAATCGCGCCGCGGTGCCGCTCAAGCTCGAGCGCAAGGACGGCACGGTGCTGGACTGCATGACCATGCCGCTACCCGACGGCGCCACCATGCTGACGTTCCACGACATCACCGACAGCGAGAACGTCGAACGCGCACTGCGCGAGCGCAACGATGCGCTCGAGGCCGCCGACCAGATGAAGGTCGATTTCGTCCATCACGTCTCGTATGAGCTGCGTTCGCCGCTGACCACCATCATCGGCTTCGCGCACCTGATGAACGATCCCGGCACCGGCCCGCTCACCGAGAAGCAGGCCGAATACGTCAACTACATCACCTCGTCGACCGATGCGCTGCTCGCGCTGACCAACAACATCCTCGACCTCGCCACCATCGACGCCGGCGCCATGACGCTCGAACTCGGGCCGGTCGATGTGCGCAAGACCATCGCGGCCGCGGCCGAAGGCATTCAGGACCGCCTGACCCGCGACCGCATCATCCTGAATGTCGACGTCGATCCTGACATCGGCAACTTCATCGGCGACGAGCGCCGCATCGTCCAGGTCCTCTACAACCTGCTTGCCAACGCCGCCGGCTTCTCGCCGCCGGACGCCGTGATCACGGTGAGCGCCCGGCGCACCGAGCACAGCGTGCGATTTGCCGTGATGGACGAAGGCCCCGGCATTCCGCCCGAGGTCAAGGACAAGGTTTTCGACTGGTTCGAAAGCCACGCCAACGGATCGCGGCACCGCGGCGCGGGCCTCGGCCTGTCGCTGGTGCGCTCCTTCGTGGAACTCCATGGCGGCCGCGTGCATTTCGATTCCACCGTCAAGCGCGGCACCAGGGTCGTTTGCGATTTCCCGCTCGACCAGAGCGCACATCGCAACGCCGCTGAATGAGCGAACCCTCGACATTCGCAACCGCGCTCGCCAACGAAACCGCGACCGCGCATCTGATGGCCGACCTTGCGCTGCTGGTCGGCCCCGGCGATCTCATCACGCTGTCGGGCGATCTCGGCGCGGGCAAGACCGCAGCCGCCCGCGCCATGATCCGCTACCTCGCCGGCGACGACACGATCGAGGTGCCAAGCCCGACGTTCACGCTGGCGCAGCATTACGATCTGCCGCCCTACCCGCTGCTTCACGCCGACCTCTATCGCATCAACGGCCCCGGCGAACTCGAGGAGATCGGCCTCGCGCCGCTGCCCGAAGGAACGGTGGTGCTGATCGAATGGCCGGAGCGCGCCGCCGGCGCCCTGCCCGCCGACCGGATCGACATCGCCTTCAGTCATCGCCCGGCGCTCGGCTCCGCCGCCCGCGCCGCAGAGATCACCGGTTATGGCAAGGCCGCGGCGCAGGTCGCGCGGCTGGCGGCGCTGCGGCAGTTTCTTGACGACGCCGGATATGGCGATGCGAAACGGCAGCGCATGGCGGGCGACGCCTCGACGCGCTCCTACGCCCGGCTGATCCGCGGCGATACGAGTTTCATCCTGATGAACGCGCCGAAACGGCCAGACGGGCCTGCGATCCACGACGGCAAGTCCTACAGCGCGGCCGTGCACCTCGCCGAAGACGTCAAACCTTTCGTCGCCATCGCGCGCGGCCTGCGCGACCAGGGCTTTTCCGCGCCCGCGATCCATCATGCCGATTTGGAGTCGGGATTCCTCATCACCGAGGATTTCGGCAGCACGGGTTTCGTCGAAGGCGCGCCGCCGGCGCCGATCGCCGAGCGTTATCAGGCCGCCACCGACATGCTGGCGGCGCTGCACAGTCAGACGCTGCCCGAAATCCTCTCCGTCGCGCCGCATATCCCCTACGCCATCCCGGTATTCGATACCGAGGCGATGCTGGTCGAGGCGGGGCTGATGCTCGACTGGTATCTGACCGACCGGGGCATCGAGCCGGACGGCGATCTGCGCGCGGAATTCATGACGATGTGGCGCGCGCTGCTGGAGAAGGCAAACGCGGCGCCAAGGACCTGGGTGCTGCGCGACTTCCACTCGCCCAACCTGATCTGGCTGGAACAGCGTCGCGACATCAAACAGGTCGGCGTGATCGACTTTCAAGACACCGTGCTCGGCCCCTCGGCCTACGATCTCGTCTCGTTGTTGCAGGATGCGCGGGTGGACGTGCCGGAGCCGCTCGAACTCGCGCTGCTGGCCCGTTATGTAAAGGCGCGGCTGGGAAGCGGCGCGCCGTTCGATCCCGCCGGGTTCGCCGAGCTCTATGCCGTCATGTCGGCGCAGCGCAATACGCGGCTGCTCGGCACTTTCGCGCGGCTGAACCGGCGCGACGGCAAACCGCATTACCTGCGTCATCAACCCCGGATCTGGACCTACCTGACCCGCTCGCTCGCCCACCCCTCATTGGCGGAAGCCCGGGCCTGGTATCAGGCTCACGTTCCGCCTCCGGCGGCTTGAACACATTTGCTTTACGGCTTGTTAGAGGTCGTGCCCTAACCTCTGCGACTCAAAGCCGCACGGCGGTGCGGTCCTCGACGACGGGAGCAAGCCATGGGTGCGGAACGGCGCAAGGGCGAACGCGTCACCTTCGAGCGCGGATACAGCGCCCATATGATGGGCATCGACGGCACCTGGCGCCGCGACTGCACCATGGAGGATGTTTCCGAACACGGCGCCAAACTGACCATCGAAGGTTCCATCGAAGGCCTCCACCTGAAGGAATTCTTCCTGCTGCTGTCGTCCACGGGGCTTGCCTATCGCCGCTGCGAACTCGCCTGGGTCAATGGCGACCAGATCGGCGTCAATTTTCTGAAACCGAGCGACAAGAAGAAAAAAGCCGGCCGGCGCAATGGCGCCACCACCGACGCCTGATCCGCGGCCCTCTCGCTTCCGATGGATCGGAGACAGGTTTTCAAAAAATAGCCAGAACCGATCCGGACACATCTTTCCTGTCATGCACGCGTCACGGCCGACGGCTATCGCCTGGGCTGACGATGCGATTCGCCCGTGTCATGATATTGTTCGGTGAATCGACCGGTTTTGAGGGAATGAAAGCCGGGCTCTCGTTTTTTGTTTTGACGCGTTTTCTTCACGCGAACCGGTATCCACTTCGCTTGAAAACGCTGTAGGGGGTTTGTTTTGACGCGTTTTCTTCACGCAACCGACGTCCGCTTCGCTTGAAAACGCTATAGGAAGCGCCGGAGACCTCGCCGAGAATGCCCGTCACACCGACCAAAGCCATGGTGCTCGCCGCAGGCCTCGGCCTGCGCATGCGGCCGCTGACGGAACGGATGCCCAAGCCCATGGTGCCGGTGGCCGGCAAGCCGCTGCTCGATCATGTGCTGGACAGGCTGGCGGATGCCGGCGTCAGCGAAGCGGTCGTCAACGTCCGCTATTTGCCGGACCAGATCATCGATCATGTCGCGCATCGCAGCCGCCCGCGGATCGTCATTTCCGACGAGCGCGACGAGGTGCTGGGCACCGGCGGAGCCGTCGCCAAAGCCCTGCCGCTGCTTGGCGACGCGCCGTTCTTCCATCTCAACGCCGACACCATGTGGATCGACGGCGCGCGTCCCAACCTGACGCGAATGGCCGAGACCTTCGATCCCGAGCGCATGGACATCCTGCTGCTGATGGCGCCGACCGCCGGCAGCATCGGCTATGCCGGCAGCGGCGACTACGCCATGCTGCCCGACGGCGCATTGCGCAAGCGCGAGGAAAACCAGGTCGTTCCGTTCGTCTATGCCGGCGTCGCCATCATGTCGCCCGCGCTGTTCGTCGGCGCGCCTGTCAGCGAGTTTTCGCTGACGACGATGTTCGATCGCGCCAACGCGCGCGAACGCCTGTTCGGGCTGCGGCTCGACGGCGTCTGGATGCATGTCGGAACGCCCGACGCCATTCAAGCCGCCGAGAATGCGGTGCTGATCAGCGCCGCCTGAGGCAGCATTTCGCCGGGTCGTCGCCCGTCCCGGCGCGTGCCATGATAGGCCTGATCCCGAATCAAGGTCAGTCATGCGCGTCCGCAACGTCCCCCCGTCAGCGCCGTTTCTGCGCACCGTCATCACCGCGCTGGTCGATGGCGCGCTGATCGAGGGATTCCGCCCGCGCGCGCAGCCGGAACGGCTCGCAGGGGCCACGCTCTATCTGCCGACCCGTCGCGCCGGCCGCATGGCGCGCGACATCTTTCTCGATGTGCTCAATGTCGATGCCGTGATCCTGCCGCGCATCGTCGCGCTCGGCGACATCGACGAGGACGAACTGGCCTTCGCGCAGGCCGCCGCTGCTACGGTGGAGACCCTGGACCTGCCGCCCGCGCTTGACGGGCTGGCGCGCCGGTTGGCGCTGGCGCAGCTCATCGAGGCATGGGCGCGCCAACTGAAGCCCGGCGATCCGGCGCAGGCGCCGCTGGTTCTCGGCGGGCCGGCCTCGACGCTGGCGCTCGCCGACGACCTCGCGCGGCTGATGGACGACATGGCGACGCGCGGCGTGGACTGGCGCGCGCTCGACGCCCTGGTGCCCGACGCACTCGACAAATACTGGCAGCTCACGCTCGATTTCCTGAAGATCGCGCGCGAGTACTGGCCGGCGCACCTGAAAGAAACCGGCCGGATCGAACCGGCGGCGCGGCGCGACCGCCTGATCGAGGCCGAAGCCGCGCGGCTCGCCGCTCACCATGCGGGGCCGGTGATCGCGGCGGGGTCCACCGGCTCGATGCCTTCGACCGCAAGGCTCCTGCATGTCATCGCCGGACTGCCGCAAGGCGCGGTTGTGCTGCCGGGGCTCGACACCGACCTCGACGAAGACGCGTGGCAACTGATCGGCGGCGTCAGGGACAAAACGAGCGGCGACTTCATCACGCCGCCCGCGGCCGGTCACCCGCAGTTCGCGCTGCACGCCTTGCTCAAGCGGTTCGGCATCGCACGCAGCGAGGTGGCGACTCTCGGCGCGCCTGCGCCATGCGGACGCGAGATGCTGGCCTCGGAGGCGATGCGCCCCTCCGACGCCACGGCGAAGTGGCACACCCGGCTTGCCGAACCGGAGGTCGCGAAGAAGATCGCATCCGGCATGACCGGCCTCGCCGCGATCGCCGCCGCCAATCCGGAAATGGAGGCGCTCGGCATCGCGGTCGCGATGCGCGAGGCGCACGAACTGAACAAGACCGCAGCACTGGTAACGCCCGACCGCGCGCTGGCGCGCCGCGTGATGGCCGCACTCGGCCGCTGGAATCTGGCATTCGACGATTCCGGCGGCGACGCGCTGATGGATACGCCCGCGGGAATTTTCGCGCGACTGGTCGGAGGCGCGGCATGCAACGGCCTGGAGCCGCCGACCCTGCTGGCCTTGCTGAAGCATCCGTTGTGCCGGCTCGATCGCGCAGTCGGCGGGTGGGCGCGCGCGGTCGAGACGCTGGAACTGGCGATCCTGCGCGGCACGCGACCGCCGCCGGGCAGCAGGGGACTGGCGGACGAGTTCGCGCGTTTCTGCGGCGAACTGGACAAGCTCGGTCGCGGCGAGAGTTCGTCGCTGCATCGCGGCGAGCTCCGCGCAGCGCTGAAACCGCATCAGCTTGACGACGTCCGGGCGTTGATCGCGGCCTTGCAGGCCGCGCTGGCTCCGCTCGAAGGCGATGGCGCAACGCGGTCGGCGGACTTTACCCTGCTCGCCGCGCAGCATCGCGGCGCGATCGAGGCGCTGTCGCGCGACGAGCAAGGCATCGCCGCCGCGTTCGAGAGACAGGATGGCGCAGCACTTGCGAAGGCATTCGACGATCTCGGCGGGACGGGCGAGCGCAGCGGCCTGACGGTCAGGATCGCGGACTATCCCGAGGTGTTCGAGACCGCATTCGGCGACCGCATCGTGCGGCGGCCGCAGGCCGCGACGGCGAATCTGCGTATCTATGGTCCGCTCGAAGCGCGTCTTACCCAGTGCGACCGCGTCATTCTCGGCGGCCTCGTCGAAGGCATGTGGCCGCCGGCCCCGCCGAGCGACCCCTGGCTCAGCCGCCCGATGCGGCACGAGCTTGGGCTCGACCTTCCCGAGCGGCGCATCGGCCTGTCCGCGCACGATTTCGCGCAACTGCTCGGCGCGGAGGACGTCATCCTCAGCCACGCCGCCAAGGCCGGCGGCGCGCCGGCGGTGGCCTCGCGATTCCTGCATCGTCTCGAAGCCGTCGCGGGCAGCGAGCGCTGGGCCGCCGCGCTGCAAGCCGGCGCGCGCTACGTCGAATACGCCGAGGCGATCGATCGCCCCGACGAGGTCAAGCCCATCGCCCAGCCCGCGCCGAAGCCGCCACGCACGGCGCGGCCGACGCGGCTGTCGGTGACCGCGATCGAGGACTGGCTGCGCGATCCCTACACCATCTACGCCAAACACATTCTGAGGCTCACGCCGCTTGATGCCGTCGACATGCCGCTGTCGGCAGCCGACCGTGGTTCGGCCATTCATGACGCGCTCGGCGATTTTACCAAAACCTATCCGGCGGCCTTGCCGGCAAATCCCGCGGAGGTGCTTCGCGCCATCGGAGAAAGCCGGTTCGCACCCTTGATGCAACGCCCCGAGGCGCGCGCGCTGTGGTGGCCGCGCTTCCAGCGCATCGCGGCGTGGTTCGCGGATTGGGAAGCCTCGCGCAGGGCGCAACTCGTGAGGATCGAGGCCGAAATCAGCGGCGCAATCGAGATCGCAATCGACGGCGATCGCAATTTTATCCTGTCCGCACGCGCCGACCGCATCGAGCATCTCGGCGACGGAAGCTTCGCCATTCTCGACTACAAGACCGGCAGCCCGCCGAGCAGCAAGCAGGTACGGCTCGGCCTGTCGCCGCAGCTTACGCTGGAATCGGCGATCCTGCGCGGCGGCGGCTTTGTGGGCATTCCCGCGGGCGCGTCCGTGAACGAACTCGTCTATGTCCGGCTCAGCGGCAACAATCCGCCCGGCGAACCGAGGCCGGTCGACCTCGACAACGGCAAGACCGACAGGCAATCGCCGGATCAGGCCGCCGACCGCGCCCTTGAGAAACTCACGGCGCTGATCCGCGCCTTCGACAATGAGGCGCAGGGCTATACCTCGCTCGACCTGCCGATGTGGAAAACGCGCTACGGCGCCTATGACGACCTCGCGCGGATCAAGGAATGGTCGGCGGCCGGCGGCCTGGGGCTGGAAGAATGGTGAAGGCGCCCCGCCCGGTTCACCCCGACGCCAGCGCGCGCCAACAGCGCGCGTCCGACCCGGCGACCTCGGTGTTCGTGTCCGCCAATGCCGGATCGGGCAAGACTCACGTTCTGGTCCAGCGCGTGATCCGCCTGCTGCTCAACAAGGTCGACCCCGCACGCATCCTTTGCATCACCTTCACCAAGGCCGCCGCCGCCAACATGTCGGAGCGGGTGTTCGCAACGCTCGGGCAATGGGTCACGCTCGACGATGACGCGTTGAACGCGGCGCTGCGCGACGTCGGCATCGCGCAGCCCGATGTGGAATGGCGCGAACGGGCGCGCAAACTGTTCGCCTCCGCGCTGGAAACGCCGGGCGGATTGAAGGTGCAAACCATCCACGCGCTGTGCACACGGCTGTTGCAGCAGTTTCCGTTCGAGGCGCGGGTGCCCGCGCGCTTCACCGTGCTCGACGAGCGCGACCAGACCGAGATGATGGAGCGCGCGAGCATCGGCGTCATGCTCGATGCCTCGCAAAATCCCGACAGCACAGCCGGCCGCGCGCTGCAATACGCCATGGGCGCGGCCGCCGACACCACGCTGCGGGACGTCATCAATCAGGCCTGCCTCAGCCGCGATCACGTCATGGCCTGGGTCGAGGATCGCGGCATCGAGCAGGCGATCGGCGATGTCGCCGACGCGCTCGGCGTCGATCCGGACGAGCGCGTCGAGGAGGTCGAGCGCGAGATGATCGACGGGCCGAACTTGCCGCGAAGCATGTGGCTCGATACGGCATCGCTGCTTGCGACCGGCAGTTCCACCGACAAGGACCAGGCGAAACGCCTGAGCGAGGCTCACGCCATGGTGGGAGACGCCACGCAGGCCGATCGCTATCTCGATGTCTTCCTGACCGGGGACGGCAACCCGCGCAAGTCCTTCGTCACACGGAAGATCAGCGATGCCAGGCCCGACATCGCTGAAATGCTCGCCGATGAATGCCTGCGCGTGACCGCGCTGCTCGGACGTCGCCGCGCGCTCACCATCCGCGACCGCACGCAATCCCTGCTCGTCATCGCGACCGCGATCGCCGCGAACTACCGGCGCGAGAAGCAGGAACGCGGCCTGCTGGATTATGATGATCTGATCGACAAGACGCTGGACATGCTGAACCAGACCTCGCCGGGCTGGGTGCATTACAAGCTCGATCGCGGCGTCGATCATGTGCTGATCGACGAAGCGCAGGACACGAGCCCCAGGCAGTGGGACATCGTCGAGCGCATCATCGCGGACTTCACGACCGGCGAAGGCGCGCGCGAGGGCGTGCGCCGGACCGTGTTCGCGGTCGGCGACGAGAAGCAGTCGATCTTCTCGTTCCAGGGTGCGGCGCCGCGCGAATTCGACGAACGGCGAAGCAAGTTGGAACGGAAGTTCAGGGACGCGGAGCTTCCGTTTCGCAAGGAAGATTTCATCTACTCGTTCCGCTCCGGCAAAACGATTCTGGAGTCCGTGGACTACGTGTTTCGCGATGAAGCAATCTACGCCAGCATCCATGCGGTCGGCGCTCATCCCGTGCATGAATCGCTTGCCGACGCCGCGCCCGGCATCGTCGACCTCTGGAGTCTGGAGGAGCGCGACAAGCGGGAGGAGATCGAGGGCTGGCGCGCCCCGTTCGACGCGGTGTCGGCGACCAGTCCCGAGGTCAAGCTGGCACGGCGCATCCAGAGCGAGATCAAGACGCTGATAGCGCGCGGCACCATGACGGGACATGAAGGCGCGCGCCGTCCGCTCAGCTACGGCGACGTGATGGTTCTGGTGCGGCGGCGCGGCAACGCTTTCGACGCGATCATCCAGGCGCTGAAACAGTCCGGCATTCCGGTCGCCGGCGCCGACCGCCTCAAGCTCACCGAGCATATCGCGATCATCGACCTGATGAACCTTGCGGATGCGCTGCTGCTACCGCAGGACGACCTGGCGCTGGCGGTGGCGCTGAAGAGTCCGCTGTTCGGCCTCGACGACGACGACCTGTTCACGCTGGCATGGCAACGCGATGGATCGCTGCGCGATGCGCTCGCCGACCGCGCCGCGGCAGGCGACAAATTCCGCGACGCGTTCGATCGCCTGAGGCTGTGCGAAGGCCGCGCCACGCGCGACACGCCGTTCGCGTTCTATGCGTGGCTGCTGGGCGAAGACGGCGGGCGGCGCCGAATCCTGCGGCGGCTCGGGCATGAAGCGAATGACGCGCTGGACGAATTCCTCGAACTGGCGCTGACCTATGAGCGCAAGGCTCCCGCAGCGCTGCAGGGATTCATGGCGTGGCTGCGCGCCGCCGACACCGAGGTGAAGCGCGACATGGAAATCTCGCGCGACGAGGTGCGCGTGATGACCGTGCACGGCGCCAAGGGACTGGAGGCTTCGGTGGTGTTCCTCGCCGATACCGTGACCTCGCCGGCCGATACCGAGCGTCTCAGCCTGATCCGCATGGCGCGGGGCAACGCGCCCGCCGATGCGGCGGGCGTCGCGGTCTGGACCGGCAGGAAGGCCGAGGATCCGCCTTGCGTGGCGCAGGCCCGCACAGCCATGATCGCGGAGACCGAGAACGAATACCGCCGCCTGCTTTACGTGGCGATGACGCGCGCGGCCGATCGCCTGATCGTCGGCGGCTGCATGCCCGGCAACCGCAAGGAGGTGCGGGAATCGTCCTGGTACGACCTGATCGGCAAGGGCCTGGAAAGATCCGGTCTCGCGATGCAGAAGATCGAGACCGCCGCCGGCACTGTCAGGCGTTACAGCCGACCAGGCACGGATGAGCCGCTCTCCGCGACCGCCGCTACGCAGGCCGCTACCGCGCAGATCGCCTTACCGCCGTGGCTGCGTGCGCGCGCAGCGCCGGCGGTGCCCGCGAACCAGCCGCTGCGCCCCTCGGAGACGGACGACCCGGCGTATCGACGCATCCGGCCCGGCGAATCCACAGACCAGCGCAACCGCGCGCTGTTGCGCGGCACGCTGGTGCATCGCCTGCTGCAATCGCTGCCGGAAATACCGGCAGGTCGCCGCCGCGACGCCGCACTTGCCCATCTCGCCCGCAATGCGAGCGAGTGGAGCGAGGCCGAGCGCGACGCGCTGGCCGTCCAGGTGCTGTCCCTGATCGCTGATGCCCGGTTCGCGCCGGTCTTCGCGGACGGCAGCCGGGCTGAGGTGGCGATTGCCGGACGGCTGACGACGCGGCGCGGCGATCCCGTACTGGTCTCCGGTCAGATCGACCGCCTCGTGGTCACGCCGGAGGCGGTTCTGATCGTCGATTACAAGACCGGCCACGCGCCGCCCGCGAGCGCCGCCGCAGCGCCGCCGGCCTATGTTCGCCAGCTTGCGCTCTACCGCGCGGTGCTGGCCCGGCTGTATCCGGAATTGCCCGTCAAGGCCGCGCTGCTCTGGACCGAGACGCCTGAATTGATGGAGATTTCGGCCGAAGGGCTCGACGCGGAGCTGGCCGCGATCATCTCGGTGTGAGAAACCTTGACCCGGCAGGATCGCCTTCTTAACTTGGCATCCAGGCGCAAGCGCATTCTTTCACAGCGCGCGATCTCATCGAGGCAACGAGGTATTCCATGGCTGTTGGCAAGGTTTCGGACGCCAATTTCGAAGCGGAAGTGCTCAAGGCGACTGGCCCGGTCGTGGTCGATTTCTGGGCCGAGTGGTGCGGTCCCTGCCGCATGATCGGTCCTGTGCTGGACGAGATTTCCAGCGCGATGGGCAGCAAGGTCAAGATCGTCAAGCTCAACGTCGACGAGAGCCCGAGGACGGCCTCGAAATATGGCGTGATGTCGATTCCGACCCTGATGATCTTCAAGGGCGGCGAGCTGGCCTCGCGTCAGGTCGGCGCCGCGCCGAAGCAGAAGCTGGAGCAGTGGATCACCGCTACGGTGTGATTCGTCCGCTTCCGATTTTTTGAAATTTTGCGAACGGCCGGTTCACCACCGGCCGTTTTTGTTTGGGTGATGACCGTCGAGGTCAGGTCGCGCCTTTTCTTCTCGTCATGCCCGGCTTTATGCCGGGCATCCACGTCTTTGGAATTTCTGCGAAGAAGGCGTGGATGGCCGGAACAAGTCCGGCCATGACGGCGAATTATTCGAGCACGGAATTCTACGTCACCGGCGTGCCGTTCTCCGCCAGCACATGCCCTGCGAGATAGAGCGAGCCGACGATCGCGATGCGCGGCGGGATTTCATAGGCAAGCCGCGCCACCGACTGCAGCGCCGCGCTGACGCTCACCGCGGTTTCGGCGCGCATGTCGAGTGCGCGCGCCGCATCCGCCAGCACGTCCGGCGGCATCGCATTTTCCGTATCCGGAATCGGCACGGCGATGACATGGCGGGTCAGCCCCGCGAAGTTGGCGAGGAAACCTTGCGCATCCTTGTTTCCCATCATGCCCGTTATCACCACCAGCGGCCGCGACACCCGCTCCTCGAGATCGCCGAGCGCAGCCGCCGCCACCCGTCCGCCGTCGATATTATGTCCGCCGTCGAGCCAGAGCTCGGCGTCGCGCGGCGCTCGATCCACCAGCCTGCCTGACGTCAGCCGCTGCATCCGCGCCGGCCATTCCGCGCTCGTGACACCGCGCTCGAACGCCGCAGCGTCGATGCTGAAGCGATCCTGCGCCCGCAGCGTCGCGATCGCGAGACCGGCATTGTCGAACTGATGACGGCCGAACAGCCGCGGCGCGGCAAGATCGAGCAGGCCGCGCTCATCCTGATAGACCAGCCGTCCATGCTCCATGCCGACGTGCCAGTCCTGACCTTCGGCGTGCAACGGGCTGCGCATCTGCTTCGCCCGCTGCTCGATCACGGCCTGCGCCTCCGGCAACTGCTCAGCAGCGATCACGGGCACGCCGCCCTTGATGATGCCGGCCTTCTCGCCGGCGATCTGCATCAGCGTGCCGCCGAGAAATTCGACATGGTCGATGCCGATCGGCGTGATGACGCTCGCCAGCGGCGTTTCCACCACGTTGGTACTGTCAAGCCGGCCGCCGAGGCCGACCTCCAGCAGCAACACGTCGGCGGGAGTTTTCGCGAACAGCAGGAAGGCGGCCGCGGTCTTGATCTCGAACTGGGTGAGCGGTTCGCCGCCGTTGGCGCGCTCGCATTCGAGCAGCGCGTCGCGCAGGTCGTCGTCGCTGACCAGCGTTCCCGCGAGCCGCACGCATTCGTTGAGCCGCACCAGATAGGGCGAGGTAAAGACGTGCGCCCTCAATCCGGCGGCCTCAAGGATCGCGCGCAGATAGGCGATCGTCGAGCCCTTGCCGTTGGTGCCGGCGACATGAATGACGGGCGGCAGCCGGCGTTCGGGGTGATCAAGCCGTTCGAGAACGCGCTGCATCCGGCCGAGCGTGAGATCGATCTTTTTCGGATGCAGCTTCGAGATTCGCGCGACGACCTCGCCGAGCGGCGTTTGATGGGGCGGAGCCGCGCTCACGCGGGAGGCGCAGGCGGCGGCGCCGCGTCCATTGCGGGCACGGGCTCGGCCGGCTCATCCGTATCGGCCGGCGGTTCCGCCGTCGCGTCGAGCGTCGGCGCCTTGGTCAGCAGCCGGCACAGCCGCGCCAGCGTCGGCCGCAAATCGTGACGATGCACCACCATGTCGACCATGCCGTGATCGCGCAAATATTCGGCGCGCTGGAAACCGTCCGGCAGTTTCTCGCGGATGGTCTGCTCGATGACGCGGGCGCCCGCAAAGCCGATCAGCGCGCCGGGTTCGGCGATGTGGACGTCGCCAAGCATCGCATAGGACGCCGTGACGCCGCCGGTGGTCGGATTGGTCAGCACCACGATGTAGGGCTGATGAGCTTCGCGCAGCATCTGCACCGCGACGGTGGTGCGCGGCAGTTGCATCAGCGACAGCACGCCCTCCTGCATCCGCGCGCCGCCGGACGCCGCGAACACGATGAACGGGCATTGCTTCTCGACCGCGAGTTCGAGGCCGCGCACGATGGCCTCGCCCGCCGCCATGCCGAGCGATCCGCCCATGAAATCGAAATCCTGCACCGCGATGACGACGCCGGCATTCTCCAGCTTGCCGTATCCGACCTTCACGGAATCATGGAGGCCGGTCTTGGCGCGGGCATCCTTGATACGGTCGACATATTTGCGCTCGTCGCGGAACTTCAGCGGATCGGCTGCCACCTCGGGCAATGCGACATCGTACCAGGTCTCGTTGTCGAAGATCGACCGCATCCGCGCATCCGCGCTCATGCGCATGTGATAGTTCGAGCCGGGGATGACGAACTGGTTGCTCTCGACGTCCTTGTAGAACACGAGCTGACCGGTGTCCGGACATTTGATCCAGAGATTCTCCGGCGTCTCCCGCTTGAGGATGTTGCGGATCTTGGGGCGGACGACGTTCGTCAACCAGTTCATGCCTTACTCCGTAACACGCACCGCTCCCTCACCCGCCTCACCGGATAAATGCGGTTCGGCACCCTCTCCCACAAGGGGAGAGGCAAAGTAAAGACTATTCCGCGGCCTGCCCGGATCATGACGAGAGCGGGATGCACGCGGAAAACCGCTGCACACTTGTCCTCATCCCGCCCTGGCCGACCGCACGCCTTCGGCGAGCGACGCCACGAGACCGGCGACCGCGTTAACCGTCTTGGCCGTCGCCTTGCCCTCGGCATCGAGGCTGCGGGAAAGCACATCGACCAGCGCCGAGCCGACCACCGCGCCATCGGCGCCCTCCGCGATGCCGCGCGCGGCCTCCGGGGTGCGGATGCCGAAGCCGACGCAGACCGGCAGGTCGGTATGGCGCTTGATGCGTCCGACCGCGGCTCCGACGGCCGCCGAATCCGCAGCCGCGCTGCCGGTGATTCCGGTGATCGAGACGTAATACACGAAGCCGGATGTGTTCGCGAGCACGGCCGGCAGCCGCTTGTCGTCGGTGGTCGGCGTCGCCAGGCGAATGAAATTCAGCCCCGCTTTCATCGCCGGGATGCACAGCTCGGAGTCTTCCTCCGGCGGCAGATCGACGACGATAAGGCCGTCGACGCCGGCGGCCTTCGCATCGACAAGAAACCGCTCGACGCCATAAATGTAGATCGGATTGTAATACCCCATCAGCACGACCGGCGTCGAACCCTCGCTTTTCCGGAAGTCGCGGATCATCTGCAACGTTTTGGCCAGCGTCATGCCTGCATCGAGCGCGCGCCGGCCGGCGGCCTGGACCGCGGGGCCGTCCGCCATCGGATCGGTGAACGGCATTCCGATTTCAATGACGTCGGCGCCGGCCTCAGGCAGCGCCTGAATGATGGCGAGCGAGGTCGCGGGATCGGGATCGCCGGCCATCAGGAAGGTGACGAAGGCCGCGCGGCCCTGCTTCCGCAATTCTGCAAAGCGCGTGTCGATACGGCTGGTCATGCTTTGCATCCAAAAATTCGAACTAAAGAGAACACCAGTCCTCCAAGTGATATAGCACCAAAGAGTACGAACACCGCGTTGAACACTTGGCGATAAGAAAGAGTGCCTTTGCACTCATCTGCCAATTTAAGTGGATTAGGCATTGTTGGATCGCCGATGCGTTCCAAGCAATAACTCATAAGCTTTTCGCCATGCTTGACCAAAGCCGCAGTTCTTCGATCGAGTAGTTTAAAACAAATGCATATTGCTCCTAAGAGAAAAGCAATTGTACCCGCAGCCAACGGACTAACAGACAGCGCGGTAAAGAAACCGCCTATGCAAAAACCCGCTATTAGAAGGAAGAAGTTGAAGGCTTTTAGACGCTGATCTGCATGAACCTTGAACCATTCAAGGCCAATCTCTTTTGATAATCTGAGATAGTCTTGATCGAGATCACTCACGCCTTCCTGCCCTTCAAAATCTCGCCGACCTGCGGCACGTCCTTGTCGCCGCGGCCCGAGAGGTTGACCACCATCAGGTGATCCTTCGGCCGCTGCGGCGCGAGTTCGATGACGCGCGCAATGGCATGTGCCGACTCCAGCGCCGGGATAATGCCTTCCAGCCGCGACAGCAGCTGGAACGCCGCCAGCGCCTCCTCGTCGGTCGCGGACAGATAGGTGACGCGGCCGGTCTCATGCAGCCATGAATGCTCCGGCCCGATGCCGGGATAGTCCAGCCCCGCGGAAATCGAGTGCGCATCCTGGATCTGGCCGTCATCGTTCATCAGAAGATAGGTGCGGTTGCCGTGCAGCACGCCGGGCCGCCCGCCGGTGAGCGAGGCGGCGTGCAGCTTGTCGAGGCCGTGTCCCGCCGCCTCGACGCCGACAATCTCCACCGAGGAATCGTCGAGGAAAGGATGAAACAGCCCCATCGCGTTGGAGCCGCCGCCGATGCAGGCGATCAGCGAATCGGGCAGGCGGCCCTCGGCCTCCTGCATCTGCGCGCGCGTCTCCTCGCCGATGATCGACTGGAAGTCGCGCACCATCATCGGATAGGGATGCGGTCCCGCCACCGTGCCGATGCAATAGAATGTATTGTGCACGTTGGTGACCCAGTCGCGCAGCGCCTCGTTCATCGCGTCCTTCAGCGTACGCGTGCCGGACTGCACCGGCACCACTTTCGCGCCCAGCATTTCCATGCGGATGACGTTGGGCTCCTGCCGCGCCACGTCGACCGCGCCCATATAGACCACGCAGTCGAGGCCGAAGCGCGCGCACAGCGTGGCGGTCGCAACGCCGTGCTGGCCGGCTCCGGTCTCCGCGATGATGCGCTTCTTGCCCATGCGGCGCGCCACCAGAATCTGGCCGAGCACGTTGTTAACCTTGTGCGAGCCGGTGTGGTTGAGTTCCTCGCGCTTCAAGTAAATCTTCGCGCCACCGGCACGGCCGGAGGCCGCGGAAATATCCCGAAGGTGCCCGGTCAGGCGCTCGGCGAAATACAGGGGCGACGGCCGGCCGATATAGTCCTTGCGATAGCCGGCCATCTCGCGCTGGAACGTGGCGTCGGCCTTGGCCTCGGCATAGGCCTTTTCCAGATCGAGGATCAGCGGCATCAGCGTTTCCGCCACGAAGCGGCCGCCGAAAATGCCGAAGTGCCCGCGTTCGTCCGGACCCGAGCGGAAGGAATTGGGGAGAATGGTCATTGTCGCCCTTTGTCATGGCCGGATTCATTGCGGCCATTCACGTCCTGTTTGCTGGGAATTCCGGCAGACGATGCGCCACACGCGATCACGTGTCCGCAGGCCGCAACCGTGATCGCCGGCCGTGATGGCCGCCCTGGTCCCGTAAGACTATCCCACATGCGAGGTCGTTTCGCGCAGCTTGATTTCCGCCGCTCGCGCAGCCCGAATGAAAGCGTCGATCATTCCGGCATCCTTCACCCCCGGCGCGCTTTCCACGCCGGAGGAAACATCGACGCCGCCGGCGCGCGTGACCCGCACCGCATCGTGAACATTGCTCGCGGCGAGACCGCCCGACAGCATGAAGGGAATCTCAAGAGCCAGATTTTCCAGAAGCCGCCAGTCGAACGGAACGCCTAACCCACCCGGCCGCGTGGCGTCCTTCGGCGGGCGCGCATCGAACAGCACACGATCGGCCGCGGCAACATAGTCGGGCAGCGTCGCAAGATCGGCTGATGTCTCGACACCGATCGCTTTCATGACCGGCAGGCCGAACCGCCGTTTGATCTCTCGGATGCGAGCCACGGTTTCCTTGCCGTGCAGTTGCAGCAGATCCGGCCGCAGGGCCTCGATGATATCGCCAAGCGCCGCATCGTCGGCGTCGACGGTCAGCGCGACCTTGCCCGCACGGCTGCGCACCTGCGCACCGAGTTCGCGCGCGCGCGGCAGATCAAGATGCCGTGGCGAGGCCGGAAAGAATACGAATCCCACCATATCGGCACCGGCCTGCAGCGCCACGTCGAGCGTCGCAGGGGTGGACAGGCCGCATATCTTGACGATCAGGGACATGGTCTCGAACGATCCGGCGCGCGCACCGGACAACCGGCGAAATCCGGCCGGTTCCGGGCATCAAACGCGCTCGCGCGGGTTCTACAACGTCGCGCGCGGCTTGTCTCGCCCGCCTTTGCAGCAAAGACCGGCGCTATCCGGCCCGCCGCGTCAGGTCCGGCAGCCGCGCCGTATCGCGGGACTCCCAGCGCGATCGCAGATCGGCCAGTTCCACGCGCGCCTCCCGCGCATCCGCCTCATACCGGCGCACCTTGTGACGCCAGCGGCGCTGCCCGAACCAGGTCGCGACACTTCCGGCCACCACGCCGAAGATCGCCACCGCGATGATGAGGATGAACAGCGGCAGGGTGACGGTGGCCATCCGGTCGTTCGCATCGAAGGGATCGAACGTGACCGTCACCGGATGACGGTTTGCGAACGCGAACACGATGAACAGCACACCCAGCGGAATCACGATCAGGCCGGTCAGGAATTTTCGCATGATCTCTCTCGCGACGGTAGCGTCAAGCACTCATGCTGACAGCTCGCTTGCAGATTCATGGGGCCGCCCCCCTGAATGTTCCCTAGTGTGGCGGTTCAGAAGTTCGCTTCGATTTCCCAGCGAGTCCTTCAAGCGAACTTCTGAACCTAAGCCACACTAGATTTTTAGAGTTGCTAGTGTCCATTCGAATCCGAAGTTCGCGGAGGAGTGTACCGCGAAATGAGGCGAACTTCGGATTCGGGACACTAGGCGCTCGCTTCACTGGTGGCATTCTCGCGATTGAGCCGCTCGCGCATTTCCTTGCCGGTCTTGAAAAACGGCACGCTCTTCTGATCGACCGGGACGTGTTCTCCGGTGCGCGGATTGCGGCCCGCGCGCGCAGGACGATGTTTGACCGAGAACGCACCAAAACCACGCAGCTCGACACGATCGCCCCGCGCGAGCGCGGCGACAATCTCGTCGAGAATCGCATTCACGATGTTCTCCACATCCCGCTGATAGAGGTGCGGGTTGTGCTCGGCGATGCGTTGAACGAGTTCGGATTTGATCATCGAGACTGGGACCCATACATGGGAGGGCCCATTTCCGTGAAAATGGTGAGGACTGTCAAGTCGCTAAATGCGATTCGCACGGTTCAGGGAAACCGCCGCAAATTTCTGCACCGCGGCATTTGCGGTCCCTTGCAGCGAAAAAATGCCTGTACGCGCCCGATTCGGGCCTCAATTGGAGGGCGCCGGCTGCCACAACGCCAGCATTCCGTCGAGACCCAGCCGATCCGCCGCTCGCACCACGCCGGCCTGTTCGAGCTGACGCGCGATGCCGCTCAGTCCGAGCGCATCGAAGGTCACGAAGGCGGCGGTGCGCAGGAACGTCAGGTCGCCGAAGCGCGGCGTCAACTTGAAATCACGAACCGGGAGATGGGGAGCGACTTTCTTCTCGGCGACAAGCCACGCGATCGCGGTTTTTTCGTCGCCAAGCTGATCGATCAACTTGAGGTCGACCGCCTGCCGTCCGGTGAAGACGCGGCCGTCGGCGACCTTCTCCAGTTGCGCGCCGTCCATGCCGCGCCGGTTCTGCACCAGGCCGCGGAACCAGGCGTAGGAATCCTTCACCAGCGCGTCGATTGCGGCGCGCGCCTCCGGGCTGGTCGGCTCGTAGCCGTTCGGAGCCGCCTTCAGCGGCGACGATTTCACCTCCTCGACCTTGATTCCGACCGTTTTCAGAAGATCGGTGAAATTCGGGTATTGAAACAGCACGCCGATCGAACCGACCAGCGCGGTCTGCTGCGCGACGATGTGATCGGAGGCGAGCGCGGCGATATATCCGCCCGACGCGCAGAGCCCTTCGACCACCACCACCATCGGCTTCTTGGCCTTCAGGCGCATCAGGGCGTCATAGAGCTGTTCGGACCCGGCGGTGGTGCCGCCCGGCGAATTGATGTGAACGATGACCGCGGGCGCGTTCGACTTGCCGAGCCGCTCCAGCGCCTCGACGCGATTCTGGTCACTGCGGATCAGGCCTTCGATGTTGACGCGCTGGATCGCGCCGGCGCCGGTCAGCTTGCGGCCCCACGGCGTGGCATAGGCCGCGACGGCGACAAAGGCAGCAATCGCGATCGCCGCCGACGCGACGCGCCAGAAGGTGAGCTTGCTGCGCAACCTGCGGCGATCGACGATCACATCCGACTCAATCGACATCGACATTCTCCTCAAGGACCGCAATTGCCGGCTGCGCATCCCGATGTGCGCAGAGCGCCACCCAAGCACAACCTGGACTGAACCTATACCAATTGCGGCGCAATATGAAGAAAGCAAGGCCGGGTTCGTCCCGGCATAATGCGGGCAGACCGCCTGCCGATTCCCTCCAAAGCAAATCCTGCTCAGGCCATCGGCTGCCGTCCGCGCCGATCCGGCGCGATCAGTTCGGGCCGCGGCCCCGACAACCGCTTGTGCATGTGGACCATGAACGCCATGCCGAACAGCGGCGTCGCCAGATTGACGACCGGGATCGCCACGAAGCCTGCGATGATCAGACCGGCCATGAACACCGTGGCGGCATTGTCGCGGCGCATCGCCTTGGCCTCCGCGGGCGAACGAAACCGCATCGCCGCGAGTTCGAAATATTCCCGGCCGAGCAGCCATGCCGTCGCGATGAAGAAGGCGATGAAGCCCGCGCCGGCCACGAACACGAAGGGCAGCGCGATCAGGTAGACGAGCAGCGTCAGCAGCGCGGTCTTGATGCCTTCGGACATCGCGAGGCCGACCGGCAGCGGCGCGCCGGGATGGTCGGCCGGATAATGCTCGCGCTCGACAATCTCGCCGACGTCGTCGACGAACACGCTCGCGACCAGCGAGGTGATCGCGGGCATCAGAAACACCGCGCCGAACACAATGCCGAAGCCCGCGGCGATCGAGATGATCCAGGCCAGGATGTTGAGCGGCGTGTGGAAGGTCGGCCCGAGCACGGTCTCGGCCCAGAGCTCGCCCGAGCCGGCGAGCCAGCTCAGCAATCGTTGCAGTCCGATGGCGACCACGACGATGAGCACCAGCGCGAGCCCGATCGCGCGCCACAGGATGGCGCGCATCGGCGGAGACAGAATCTGCGTGAGGGCCTTGACGGCGGCGCCCATCATGACGGTCAGTTCCCGGTGAACCCCAAGGCTCAGATACAAGGCTCAGATAAACGCCGCGGCGCGCGCCGACAAGGGCGTGGACCGGCGCGGATGCCGCAGCCGAGACGCGCGGCCGGATCGGGCCGGAGTTGTCATGCGCCCGTTAGGTGCGGCGATTCAGACGCGGAAAGACTCTAGGCGGCGTAAGTCTGCGCGCCCGCGAGTTCGGCCGCGATCATGGCGCCAAGCGCCATGTCGCTCTGCTGGCCGAAGCCGTGATGAACGATGCGGCCGTTGCGGCCGATCAGAATGCTGGTCGGCGTGCCCTGCATGGCGTAGCGACCCATGGTGACCGGCAGCGGGGTGCCGTCGCCGGCGGCGTCGACGCCGATCGGAAACGTCAGCCTGTATTCGTGAATGAAGGCTTCGAGCGAAACCGGCGTCATTGCGGCGTGATGTTCGAACACCGTGTGCAGGCCGATCACCTGAAGGTCGGTCGCCTTGAACAGCTCATAAGCGCGCTGCGTCTGCGGCGTGCCGTGCGCGACGCAGCCGGGGCACAGCATCTGGAACGCATGGAGCAGCACCGGACGGCCACGCAGCGCGGCGAGCGTCAGCGGTTCGCCGGTGTTGAACCATTGCGACACCGCAAGCTCGGGAGCTGCGCCACCGGCCGCGGTCATGAATGTCCTCGCATTGCACTCACTTTTTCAGAAAGAACCAGCTGAGACTCGTCAGCCGGTTCGGAAACAAGCGTCGAAGACCCGGCTTCGACTTGAAACGGATCCATCGCGCCCGCCACCTCCCCGAGCGGCTTTTGCCTGTCGGCCCAATGGAGCGACAGGTAATCGAAACCCCGCACGATCGTCGGCTTGACGATCTCGAAATAGGGCGAGATGTCGAAATCGCGCGGCATGTAGAGCGACGAATCGCGGATGTGCAGAATCTCGCGCCGCGCGTTGCGGCTGCCGGCGCGGGTGATCTTCGGCAGGATCGGATAGCGCACCGCGCCGAAGGCTTGCGCGATCAGCGCCGAACAGATCATCTTGGTCGGATCGCCGGAACCGAACGCGATCATGCGCCGCCGCCAGCGCTGCGGCACGGGCAGCGGGACAAGATAGCGCATCAGATCGACGATATTCTTGGTGTCGTAGCCGAAACCGATCCGGTTGATGGCATACCGGCACACCGTGATACGATCCTCGTAAGACAGGCCGACCGGGCGGCACAGCCGGGTGTGATACGGAAAATATTTCGACAACGGCGCGGACGTGACGCCCGCGCCGATTTCAGCCTCGATCAGGACGTGCGGTTCCCCGTCAGGTTCTCTGGCGCCGTCGATCGGGCCGACATAAAGCGCGGAGTGCGACCATGTCGACTGCGTGAGATATTTGATGATGCCGGAGATGCGACTGTTACCCTCGACCAGGAGAACGTCGCCCTCCCGCATGAGGCCACGCAGATGCTCGGGATCGCTCGGCGTGAAGGGCTCGTAGCCGGGCACCTCCTTCTGGAGATAGGCTGCAATCCATTTCCCGACCGTATCGAGCACGAGGCCCATGGCAGTCTCTCTCCGCCGTTCGTCCTGACCGGTTTTCCCCTCCTTATCATGGTCAAAAGCCATTGCAATTTAGTTCATGGCGCCAATCGCGAAATTACGATTGATTCACCATGACGGTTGTCGCAGACGCATTGATGCGGCAAATTTGCCGCGTCCCGAAAATCCGAAACCCGCCGGTCTATGATTAAATCCATGATTCGCGTGCGATTTCAGGTTGAAAAGCTTTCTGTTGGACGTGCAGCGAGGCGACGGCGGCTTTTGAACCACCGCACAGAACGTTCCGCAGTTTTCAAAACATCGGAAACCATGCCATGACAATGACGCGCCGCGATGTTCTGCTGGCGTTCGCTGCGCTCGCCGCAGGAGCCGAGAGCGGCGCTGCGCGCGCCGCATCGCTGCCGCGCGAGGCCGACGTGGTCGTGATCGGCGCGGGCGCCGCGGGCCTCGCGGCGGCGCGTCGGATTCAGGCCGGGAACCGCAAGGTGATCGTGATCGAGGCGGCGGACCGGATCGGCGGGCGCTGTCACACCGATCTGAAGACTTTCGATACGCCGTTCGATCGCGGCGCACGCTGGCTCTTTGAGCCCGACACCAACCCGGTAGCCAGGCTGGCGCGAGGTGCAGGAACCGCAATGGTCCCCGCCTCGCCCGGCCAGAGGATCCGCATCGGGCGGCGCAACGCGCGCGCCGGCGAAACCGAGCAGTTCCTTGCAACGCTGGTGCGCGCACGGCGCGCCATCGCAGATGCCGCGCGAGGCAGGACCGACCTTTCCTGCGCCGCAGCCATGCCCCACGATCTCGATGTCTGGGCCGAGACGATCGACTTCGTGCTCGGCGCCGGCGCAACCGGAAAGGACCTGAAAGATCTCTCGGCGATGGCTCGCGCACGCGCCCCCCAGCGCCACGCCGCGATCGGCTGCAAACAAGGCCTCGGCAGGCTGCTCACCGCGCTCGCTCAGGGCCTGCCGATCAGCCTGTCGACGCCGGCGAGCCGTGTGACATGGGCCGGCCGCGACATCGGAGTCGAGACCAGCGCAGGGCGCATCGCGGCGCGCGCCATCATTGTCACGGTGTCGACCAACGTGCTGACCTCGGACAACATCCGCTTCACGCCCGAACTGCCGAAGCGTCAGCTCGATGCCGCCGCACGGCTGTCGCTCGGCAGCTACGATCGCATCGCGCTATGGTTGCCCGACAATCCGTTCGGGCTCGGCCCCGGCGAGACCATGATCGAGCAGAGCAGCGACGGAAGGACCGCGCTTCTCACGGCGGGCGCGGCCGGATCGTCGCTGTGCACGATCGATATCGCTGGCAGCTTCGGCCGCGATCTCTCCGCGCAAGGCGAGGCTGCGATGGTCGCCTTCGCCAAGGAATGGCTGACGAAACTGTTCGGCAGCGACGCGGCGGCGGGCGTGCAACAGTCCGCGGCGACCCGCTGGAACGCAGCGGCCCATGTGCTCGGCGCCATGTCGGCGGCGGAGGTCGGCGGGCAGCCGTCGCGCAAAATCCTGGTCGAGCCGCTCGGCAACCTGTTCTTCGCCGGCGAGGCCACGCACGAGACGCTGTGGGGCAGCGTCGACGGCGCATGGGAGAGCGGCGAGCGCGCAGCCGATGCCGCGCTGCGCAAGATAGGTGGGCTCAAAGAACCTGAACAGCCATCGGCGGCAACGCGCAAACCGTCGCGGCATCACAGGCGGTCGCCGTCGCGGCATCCGCAGGACGCCTTCGGCTTTCCGCTGCCCAGATGACGCGACCGAAAGCGCTGATCTCGTGGTCGTCGGGCAAGGACAGCGCCTTTGCGCTGCATGAAATCCGCCGCGCGGGGGCATTCGACGTCGTCGGCGCGCTGACCACGATCAATGAAACCTTCGCTCGCGTTTCGATCCACGGCGTGCGCGAGGACGTTCTGCACGCTCAACTGGCAGCCGCAGGACTGCCGGCGAACATGGTGCCGATCCCCCATCCCTGCCCGAACGATGTCTATGAAGAGCGGATGGCGGCGGCGATGGCGGACGCAAAGCGTGCCGGCATCACGCAGGTCATCTTCGGCGATCTGTTTCTCGCGGACATCCGCGCCTATCGCGAGCAGAAGCTCGCCGGCACCGGCTTGACGCCGGTCTTTCCGCTGTGGGGCCGGCCGACCGCGGCGCTTGCGCGCGAGATGATCGCAAGCGGGTTCGAGGCGCGTCTCGTCACGGTCGACCGGACGAAGCTCGAACCCTCGTTTGCCGGCCGCAGCTTCGATCAGGCGTTGCTGGCGGACCTTCCGGCCGGAATCGACCCGTGCGGAGAGAACGGCGAATTCCACACCTGCGTCGTCGCGGCACCTGTATTTGCGCAGCGAATCGAGGTCGTCTCCGGCGATGTCGTCGAGCGCGACGGGTTCGCCTATTGCGATCTGTTGCCGGCGTAGCCGCGAGGCATTTCCGTCGCCATAGATTTAGCCCCGCAAGCTCCCGCCGGTTTTCTTCGTGACTTCGGCGACGATCTTCGCGGTCACCGCGTCGATCTCCTGATCGGTCAACGTCTTGTCTCGCGGCTGCAGCGTCACCGCGATGGCGATCGACTTCTTGTTCGCCTCGATGCCCTTGCCTTCGTAGATATCGAACACGGTGACGCCGTCGATCAGTTTCTTGTCCACGCCTTGCGCCGCGCGCACGATGTCGGCGGCTTTCACGCCGCGATCGACGATGAAGGCGAAGTCGCGCGACACCGGCTGGAACGCCGGCAGATCCAGCACGGGCTTGGCGCGCGTCGCCTTCTGCTTGCCTTCCGGAACGCGCTCGAGGATCACCTCGAACGCCATCACCGGGCCGTCGGCCTTCAATGCTTCGAGCACGCGCGGATGCAACTCGCCGAAATAGCCGAGCACATTCTGCGGCCCGATCTGGATCGCGGCCGAACGTCCGGGATGCAGCCATGCCGGAAAGTTTTTCGACTCGCCGTTGCCTGCGATCTGCAAAGCCTGCATCGGCGCGCCGACGGCGGCGAGCGCCGCGAACGCATCGGCCTTGGCGTCAAGCGCATCCGCCGCGGCCGAGCCCGACCAGTGCCGCCCGATCCCTGCGGACGACGCAATGCCGCGGCGGACGCCGGCGGCGGCGGTGAACTGATCCTGCGGACGGTCGCCGCGGAAGATCTGCCCGACCTCGAACAGCGCCACATCCGGGAAGCCGCGGTCGGCGTTGGCCTGCGCGATGGCGACGAGGCCCGGCAGCAGGCTGGGCCGCATGTCGGAGAGATCGGACGCGATCGGATTGGCGAGCGCCAGTTCCTTGCTGCCGCCGCCGAACAGTTCGGCCTGCGATTTCGCGATGAACGACCAGTTGACGGCTTCGACCATGCCGCGCGCCGCCAGTGCACGCCGGGCCTTTCGCGTGCGCGACTGGATCGGCGTCAGGACGGGCTTGCGTGCCGCGTCGCCCCGATCGAACGGCGTCATCGGAACCTTGTCGACGCCGACGATGCGCACGATCTCCTCGACGATGTCGGCCTTGCCGTGAACGTCGGTGCGCCAGGTCGGAATCGCGACCTTCACCACCGGACCGTTGCCGGCCACCATGAAGCCGAGACGGCCGAGAATGCGGCGCATCTCGGGCAACGGCACCTCAATCGCCGCGAGACGCCTTGTTTCAGTCAACGGAAAATCGATCACCCGGTCGTCAGGCAACGCCTGGCCGGCGACGATAATCTCCGAGGGCGTGCCGCCGCACGATTCCATCACCAGCCGGGTCGCCATCTCGAGCCCCGGCACCATGAAGGCGGGATCGACGCCGCGCTCGAAACGATAGCGCGCGTCGGAATTGATGCCGAGCTTGCGGCCGGTCTGCGCGATGTTGATCTCGCTCCACAGAGCCGATTCGATCAGCACGTCTGTCGTGCCCTCGTCGCAGCCGGATTCCTCGCCGCCCATGATGCCGGCGAGCGATTCGACGCCCTTGTCGTCGGCAATGACGCAGACGCTTGGGTCGAGCGTGTAGGTGCGGCCGTCGAGCGCCAGGAGCGTTTCACCCGCGCGAGCGCGGCGCACCGCAAGATTGCCGTGCACTTTATTCGCGTCGAACACATGCAGCGGCCGGCCGCGATCGTAGGTCATGAAGTTGGTGATATCGACCAGCGTGTTGATCGGACGCAGACCGATCGAGGTCAGACGCTTTTGCAGCCACTCCGGCGAGGGGCCGTTCCTCACCCCGCGAACCAGCCGCAGCGCGAAGCCGGGGCACAGCGCGGCATCCTCAACAATAACCTTCACCGGGCAGGGAAATTCGCCCTTGACCGGCTTGATGGTCGGATTTTTGAGACTGCCCATGTCGGCGGCGGACAGGTCGCGCGCGATGCCATGCACGCCGGTGCAGTCCTGCCGGTTCGGCGTCAGGTTGATCTCGATCACGGGATCGCCGAGGCCGGCCCATTCCGCATAACCGGTGCCGACCGGCGCATCAGCCGGCAGTTCGATGATGCCGTCGTGGTCGTCGGAGATTTCAAGCTCGGCCGCCGAGCACAGCATGCCACGGCTCTCGACGCCGCGAATGGTGCCGACCCCGAGCGTGATGTCCTTGCCGGGAATGTAGGTGCCCGGCGGCGCGAACACGCTGACAAGGCCCTCGCGCGCGTTCGGCGCGCCGCACACCACCTGGATATAAGCGGGCTCGCCCTTGTCGTTGGTCTCGCCGGTATCGACCATGCACACCCTGAGACGATCCGCGTTCGGGTGCTGCGCGGCGGAGACCACGCGCGCGACGGTGTAGGGCGCCAGCGCCTTCGACTTGTCCGCGACGTGCTCGACCTCGAGCCCGATCATGGTCAGCTTGTCGGCGAGGTTGTCCAGCGGCTCGTCGGTGTCGAGATGGTCTTTCAGCCAGGAGAGGGTGAATTTCATGGCTTCTTTTCGCCCTCATGTTCAATCAGCACCGTCGACGAAACTTTAGACCACTTATAGCCTTTCTCGCCCGTGGCCTCGCCGACCCACGAATAGGGTTGCGTCGTCTCTTCGACTAAAAGTTCAATGCCTTCTTCGATTTTTGTTTCACCGCCGTTTTCGTCAGCAAGCATATCTCGGATAGTTCGACGATAACCGAGCAGCTTACCCTGTCGATACGACGTGTCCTGCCTTGATTCATGCAAAGCTACGTAGGCGCCGTACGTCAAACTTTTTTGAACATTGCTTTCCGCAACTACCCAAGAACCCGTTCGAAATTTTCCTGCAGTATCTTCCGTGACGCCACGCGCACTTTTGCAAACAAAATGATATCCCTCGACAAATTCATCACTTGAGTGAGCCGAAGTGGATGTTATCCCGCGTGGCTTTGCCGGCGGTTTCCTTTTTTCTAGGTCGAGGTCGCACATTTCAACCAAGTCAGACACGCCCTTTTTTACGGCGTTCTCGCGAATAACTTCGACTTCTTTCTTGTTTTTGGCAGCCAGCTTTTCTGGTGTCCACGGGTGCAACTGTTTTGTCATTAGACTGAGAGCCCGCCCGCCAGCGTCGGGATCTCGAGCGGTCTGAAGCCGTAATGATTGAGCCAGCGCACGTCGCCTTCGAACAACTGCCGCAGATCGGCGATGCCGTATTTCAGCATGGCGATGCGGTCGATCCCCATGCCCCAGGCGAAGCCCTGATAGACCTCGGGGTCGATGCCGCACAGCCTCAAGACGTTCGGATGCACCATTCCGCAGCCGAGAATCTCCAGCCAGTCCTCGCCCTCGCCGAAGCGGATCTCGTGCTTGTCGCGGCGGCACTGGATATCGACTTCCAGCGACGGCTCGGTGAACGGGAAGAACGACGGGCGGAAGCGCATGTTGACGTTGTCGACCTCGAAGAACGCCTTGCAGAATTCGTGCAGGATCCATTTGAGGTGACCGAGATGCGACGACTTGTCGATCACCAGCCCCTCGACCTGGTGGAACATCGGCGTGTGGGTCTGGTCACTGTCGCTGCGATAGGTGCGGCCGGGACAGATGACGCGGATCGGCGGCTTCTGGCTGAGCATGGTGCGCACCTGCACCGGAGAGGTGTGCGTTCTCAACAAAAGCCGCGAGCCGTCTTCCTTCGGATTGAAATAGAACGTGTCGTGCATCTCCCGCGCCGGATGGCCCTCGGGAAAATTCAGCCGCGTGAAGTTGTAGTCGTCGGTTTCGATATCGGGTCCTTCGGCGACCGCAAAGCCCATGTCGGCGAAGATGGTGGTGACCTCGTCCCACACCTGGCTCAGCGGATGGATGCGGCCGGCCTCCGCTGGCGTTTCGCGCAAGGGCAGCGTGACGTCGATGGTTTCCGAGGCGAGGCGGGCATCGAGCGCCGCAGTCTTCAGCACCTCGCGGCGCGCGGCCAGCGCCTGGGTCACCGCGTCCTTGGCGAGGTTGATCTTCGCGCCCTCGGTCTTGCGCTCGTCGGGCGACATCTTGCCGAGGGTCGCGAGCAGCGCGGAGATCGAGCCCTTCTTGCCGAGCGAAGCGACGCGCACCGCCTCCAGCGCGGCCTCGTCGGTGGCGGCTGCGATGTCGGTGAGGATTTGGGATTGCAGATTTTCGAGATTGGACATGAGCGAGCCTGCGACGTTCCGATTGAGCACAAAGTGTTGCCACGACGGAGACGCGCTCCCTCTCCCGTGGGGAGAGGGCTGGGGTGAGGGGCTTAGGCCTCGCGCTCGAAAGAACCCCCTCACCCGGCGCTACGCGCCGACCTCTCCCCGGCGGGGAGAGGTTAGGAAAACCGCCAGGGCCAGCGATATCAGGCCGCCAGCGCGGCCTTGGCCTTCTCGGCAATCGCCTGGAACGCCGCCGGCTCGTGAATAGCGAGGTCCGACAGCACCTTGCGGTCAACGGTGATGCCCGACTTCGACAGCCCGTCGATAAAGCGGCTGTAGGTCATGCCGAACGGCCGCACGGCGGCGTTGAGGCGCTGAATCCAGAGCGCGCGGAAGGTGCGTTTCTTGCGCTTGCGGTCGCGGAAGGCGTACTGGCCGGCCTTGTCGGCGGCCGCCTTGGCGGCGCGAATGGTGTTCTTCCGGCGGCCGGAAAAGCCCTTGGTGACCTTGTAGACTTTCTTGTGCTTGGCATGAGCCGTCACACCGCGCTTGACGCGAGCCATGACTGAACTCCTCTCAAAATCAACGGGTTGATGCGGGATGCCGCGTAGCCGCGGCGAACGGAGGTCAGGCGTTGGGCAAGAAGTATTTCTTGATGTTGTCGCCGTCGGCCTTGAACAGCACGCGAGTACCGCGAAGCTGACGAATCTGCTTCTTGGTCCGCTTGATCATGCCGTGGCGCTTGCCGCGCTGGGCGTGCTTGACCTTCCCGGTAGCCGTGATCTTGAAGCGCTTTTTCGCGCCCGATTTGGTCTTCAGCTTGGGCATTTGGCTCTCCTGTCGCCACGACGAAATCCGCCCGGATAGGGCGGCCAGGTGGCTGAAATTGCTCGCTATTGAGCATGATCTTATCCGAAAACCGGTTTCCGCTTTGCGCGGGCGCGGCCCTTCGGGTCGGGATCATGCTTTTAGAGCGTTGAAAGTACTCGGCTATTCCCGTATTTCCGAAAGAAAATCCCGAGAAAATCCGGCACGGTCGTCGCCACGGCAGCCCTTGAATCAGCCGGGCGACGAAGAAAAGGCTTATGGCAGAGGACGGTCGGATTGGCAACGGGAAAGGACCGCGAAGGCGTGGTCCCGGGCGCCGAGCGATCTCGCAAACCGTTTCCGCAAAAAAAAACTCGTCATGCCCGGGCTAAAGCGCGAAGCGCGTCTTCGCGCAGATGGCCCGGACATCATCTTGAAGGATGGATTGCCGGATCAAGTCCGGCAATGACGTGCGATATTCGAGACCTCCCGCTCAGCGCGGGGCCAGCACCATGACGACCTGGCGGCCCTCGAACTTGGCGTCCTGCTCGACCTTGGCGAAGGCCGCGACGTCGGCCTTCACCTTGTCGAGCAGCTTGGTGCCGATCTCCTGGTGGGCCATTTCGCGGCCCCGGTAGCGAAGCGTGATCTTGACCTTGTCGCCCTCCTCGAAGAACCGCTGCATCGCCTTCATTTTCACGTCGTAGTCGTGATCGTCGATCATCGGACGGAGCTTGATCTCCTTGATCTCGACGATCTTCTGTTTCTTGCGCGCTTCGGCGGCTTTCTTCTGGGCCTGAAACTTGTATTTCCCGTAGTCCATGATCTTGCAGACGGGAGGGCTGCTGTTCGGCGCGATTTCCACGAGGTCCATGCCGGCTTCCATGGCCATCTTGATCGCGGCGATCGTTTCCACGGTACCTTTGTTGGTGCCGTCCTGGTCGATCAGTTGAATCTGGGCATTGCGGATTTCATCGTTGGTGCGCGGTCCGTCTTTCGCGACGGGCATTGGCGCTCTACTGGGACGGCGAATGGGTGGTTCTCCAATGTTGTGAAAGAAGCGCCTATTTTGAAGGAATAAGCGGCTGCGGGCAAGCGGCGGGATCGGCGCGCGGGCAAAACGGTCGAATGCGAGGTATTTTGGTCACGGCGATCGATCTCCGGGGGCAAAACCCCGGCAACCGCCACTCGTTCCCCGCCAGGGCCGGCATTCGTCGGCAAACCAGAAACCACGACGACAGCAAACGGGACGGACACCATGACCAACGGGGCGGCGGCACAGTTCATCGAGGTCGGTGGGGGCGAGGCGAAGCGGCCCATCGCCGTGCGCGCGCGGGACGGCGATTCTCCGGGCCTGTTCTGGCTCGGCGGCTTCAAGTCCGACATGGCGGGCACCAAGGCGCTCGCGCTCGACGCGTGGGCGGCCGAACGCGGCCGAGCCTGCGTGCGGTTCGATTACTCCGGCCACGGGATCAGCGGCGGTGAATTCACCGACGGCACCATCGGTCGCTGGCTGGAGGAGAGCCTTGCGGTGTTCGATGCCTTCTGTGAAGGCCCGCAAATCGTGGTCGGCTCATCGATGGGCGGCTGGATCGCGCTGTTACTGGCGCGTGCGATCTCGCGGCGGGCATCGTCTCGCGCCACGCTGGCGGGCCTCGTGCTGATCGCGCCGGCGCCAGACTTCACCGAGGAACTGATGTGGAAAGCCTTCCCACCGGAGGTCAGGCACGCCATCGAGACCGAGGGCGCCTGGCTGAAGCCGTCGGATTACGGCGATCCCTACCCGATCACGCGCAAGCTGATCGAGGATGGCCGCAACCATCTGCTGCTCGGCAGCTCCATTTCGACCGGCTGCCCGGTGCGCATCCTGCAAGGCGCGCAGGACGCCGACGTCCCATGGCGGCATGCCTTCGCGCTGACCGAACGGCTGCCGAGCGACGACGTGGTGCTGACCATGATCCGGGACGGCGATCATCGGCTGTCGCGCCCGCAGGATATCGCGCGCATTCTGGCGGCGGTGGCGGAGTTTTAGAGCGGTCCTAACTCTGGACGCCGCGGCAGCGGCGATCCGAGATCCGGCCGATCATTCACTTGCGCGTCACGACGAGTTTGGCGGAGCCTTCGTTGTTGCGGTAGAACACGTCGTACAGTTTGGGAACGCCCAGCACCGCATCGTTGACGAAGATGAAAAGCTCGCCGCTCCGCGTCGGCCGGATCACCGTCTCGATCTTGCCGTCCTCGGGATCGGGATCGAGGAAGACTTCCTCGCCGCCGGTCGCGCCGTAGCGCAACACCAGGCGGAACCACGGCCGCGTCAGTTCGCGGCGCAGCGGCACGCCAAGCATCAGCGCCGCGCGTTGCCACCAGCTCGGCGGATCGGTCGTGTAGAATCCGCCGAGCGGCGAAGGGATGCCGCCGTCGCGGAACGGCTCGGTGGTCTCGACCTGAATCAGGTAGCGAGCGCCGAAACCGTCCACCGCGATGCCGGTGCCGGCGCAGAACTGCGAGGTTTTGAAATCGAACGTCGCCTGCTTGCCGCGCGCGAGTCCCTGCGCCGCCGGACTTTCATCGCAGGCCAAACCGTAGATGTCCTGCGCATTGTAGGCGAGATGGCTGGCGAAGGTGACGCCGAGATAGATGAACGATACAGCGAAGAACGCCGGCGCCCAGCGGCGCTTCAACTGCCGGTGAAACCAGACATAGGGCCGGCTGGCGCGCAGAAGGTAGATCCAGTTGGTCGGCAAGCCTGTCGGCGCCGTCGGCGTCTTCTGCCAGATCGCATTCATGCGGTCGGTGATCCGGGTCGAGAGAACGACTCCCCACAGCGCCAGCAAACTAGCAAGCCCAAGCAAGACAGCGAATTGCACCGGGCTGCGCGCATAGCCGTTGATCCAGGTCTGCGCGAAGCCGGGAAGGAACCCACCGACGACGCGGATGATGTCCGACATCCAGCGAAACCTGCTGGTGTATTCGTCCGAAGGCGGCAGCGAGCGCGCCAGCGGATAGAGCAACAGCCAAGCCGTGGCGCCGACGGTCGCGAAATAGACCAGCCGACGCTTCCAGACCTCGTTCCAGACATGCTCCTGCGTTTCGGTACGCGCGAGCGCGCCGGCGCTGCTTTCGAAGCCGTATTGATCCGGCGTCAGCACAAGGCCGTCCTCGGTCACGACGTCATAGGTCTTCGGCAGCCCGACCGGCGCATAGCTTTGCGAACGGCTGGCGATGCGCTTGAACGCGCTGGCATGCACCTTCGGGCGTTCGATGACGACCTCGTCTTTCCTGGAAAAGCGATAGTCGCAGAGCTCGGCCAGCTTGCGCGGCCCGTAGCGATAGTAACTGCCGAGTCCCTTGCGCGGATCGTAGAGCCGGCCGTCCTTGTCGCACATCGAGATCGCATTCTTGAACGGATCGGGATCGGCGGTCGGCTGACGCTGATCGGATTTGAACCGCAAGCCGCAGCGTTGTGCCTCCGTCATCATCCAGACCAGCGGGATATAGGCCAGCGCATCGTCGGGATAGCCGCCGCCGACATTGGAATGAACGCCAGCGAACCACACCTGGCTGATCTGCTCGTCGGCGATATAGCGCTTGCCGTCGTCGCGCGGCGTCAACCTCGTCGCGCCGCGCTCGTCCCACAGTTCCGGATGGAACGTGGTGCGCGGCTCGTCGAGCGACAGCGCCTGGCAGGCGCGCTTGACGCGCGAGCAGTCGAGCGTGTGGTTGGGCAACTCCAGCGGCCAGATCCATCTGCTGACGCCGCGCGTCATCTCGTCGAGCGGCAGTCCGTAGGCGGCGACGGTGTCCCACACGCCGATGAAGCGGATTTGATCCACCTGGCGGTTGTCGCCCTTGTCGTAATCCTTGGGCAGAAAAAGATCGCGGATGAACCGAAAGGCATCCTCGATGCGCAGAAACGTATGGAAACGCTCGCGGCGATATTGACGATACGCGGCCTTGGCCTTTCGCGTCAGTTCGGCCTCGCTGTCGGCGTCGACAAGGCCCTGATTGAGGATCAGCCCCATCACCACGCGGATCGTGAAGGCGCCGCGACTGAAGCCGAAGCCGAACAGCTCGTCGCTGTCATCGCGCCAGTTGCGGCAGGCGAACTTGTACAGGTCGATGACGTTGCGCTTCAATCCGAAGCCGAACGCGCCGCCGAGGATGGCGAGCGGCTTGAACGACGAAGTGCCGACCCCGTCGTCGTAGAACGCCACCTGATCCGACCCCGACAGATCGAGCGCTTCGAACGTGCGCCAGACATTGGTGCGCCAGACCTTTGCCGCCGAGTTTCCGGTGCCGTCGGACAGCAGAACGATTTTTCGGCCCATGCCACCCCCGAAGACAACGTCGCGCGACGTTGATTCGCTTTTTATTCAAAACGTAAAACGCCCATGACGGGCGTCGTTTTGATCAGCGCATTCGATTTGCGGCGAAATTCGGGCTTGCCTGTTGAAACAAAAAAACTGGCGACGGTTCGACACCGTCGCCAGTTCTATTTTTCGTTGCCGGATCGACCGGCCGTCACAGGAAGTTGGTGACGGCTCTCGTCGAGGACATCATCGCGTTGCTGAACCCTTCCCGGATGTTATCCAGCAATTGGGAGAACGTAGAGCGACCGCCGTTCGCATTCTTGCGTCGTGTCTCTTCGAGCCGCTGCATGCTCAGCGGCGCAGCCTCCGAAGCGACGGTATCGTGAGCTTCGTCCGCGACGACTGCGAAATCCTGCCCGACTTCTTCTGCGCCCGACTGGACCATGGTTTCGTAGAACTCACGGATGGAAGCGCTCATTTCCCTTGCGTAGGTGACGACCTTGAACGGCTTGCCCGCGAGATCGAGGATCGGGTTGTACAGGGCCTGGATCCAGATCTCCTTGCCGTTCTTGCCGATACGCTTGTACTCGATCGACTGCGCCTCGCCGCGATTGAGCTTGGCCCAGAATTCGCGATACGCGCCGCCTTGCCGCTCCGACGGTGCAGCGAACATGCCGTCATGCTTGCCCTTCACTTCGCCGAGCGCGTAGCCCATCGTCTTAAGGAAGTTTTCGTTGGCGCTGATGATCGTGCCGTCCAGGTTGAATGCGGCCACCGCCTGAGAGCGGTCGAGCGCGGCAATCCGGCCCGCATTTTCCAGCGCCTCGATCTTTTGCGCTGTGATGTCGGTTGCGAGCTCGATGACCTTGGTCGGTTTTCCCTTCGAATTCAGCACCGGGTTGTAGGATGCCTGCATCCAGACCACCTTGCCGTCCTTGCCGATCCGCTTGTATTCGGCCGTCTGCGACTCGCCGCGATTGAGCTTGGCCCAGAAGTCGCGATAGGCGGCGCTGGAGCGTTCGCCGGCTTCCACGAACATGCTGTGGTGCTTGCCCTGGACTTCCCGTGCGAAGGCATAGCCAAGCGTTTTCAGGTAATTGTCGTTGGCGGTCATGACCGTGCCGTCCATGCCGAATTCGACAACCGCCTGCGCTTTTCCGATGGCTGCGATCTGGCCCTCAAGGTCGGCCATCCGCAATTTCTGCCTGGTGACGTCGGTCGCGAACGTGACGACCTTGAAGGGCTTGCCGCTCTCGTCGGCGATCGGGTTGAAGGTCGCCTGAAACCAGACTTCCTGCCCGCTCTTGCCGATGCGCTTCAATTCGGCCGACTGGGGCTCGCCGCGATTGAGCTTGGCCCAGAAGTCGCGGTATGCGGCGCCAGCCCGCTCCAACGGCTCCACGAACAGGCCGTCATGCTTGCCCTGCACTTCGCCGAGCGCATAACCCAACGCGCTGAGGAAGTTCTTGTTCGCTGTGACGATCGTGCCGTCCAGTTTGAATTCGACCACCGCCTGCGAGCGTTCGACGGCGGCAACCTGACCCGCATGGTCGAGGGCCTCGATCTTTTGGGCGGTGATATCGGCCGCGAGCTCAATAACCTTTGTCGGTTTTCCCCTCGAATTCAGCACCGGAATATAGGAAGCCCGAACCCAGACCTCCTCTCCGTACTTGTCGATACGCTTGTAGTCGGCCGTTTGCGACTCGCCCTGATTCAGCCTGGCCCAGAATTCGCGGTACGCGGCGCCGGTGCGCTCGTCGGCGTCCACGAACATGCTGTGGTGCTTGCCCCGAATCTCGGCGAGCGAGTAGCCGAGGATGTTGAGAAAGTTCTCATTGGCGGTGATGATCGTTCCATCAAGACCAAGTTCGGTGACGGCCTGAGTTTTGCTGATCGCTGCAGCTTTCGCGGCATTTTCTTTTGCGATCGACCATTTTTTGAAGAAAAACATTGATCCTCCCCAGGAGTTAGATCCAAGAACACGGAGCTCACGACTCGCGGGCGTAAGCTTGGTTTACCGATCATGAAGGGGGGCGGTTAAAGCGAGGTTAATGAGGTTCGTAGATTTCCTATAAGCGGACCTCGGGCTCCAGCTGGCAGCGGCCCTTTCCGGCACGCATCGAGCACGAAGGTCGCGGAAATTGCATCAGTTTCCGCCAAATAGAACCGGCCGCGGCCAGGCCGGTGCGACAGCGCGTCACATCCAGATCGGCCCGTCAGATCGCAGGCCCCGCTTCTGATTCGAAGCGGACCGATTTGAACCGCGGAAAGTTCGATCCAGGCCGTTCGATACGGGTCAGGTGTTTGCGCGTAGCCCGCGGGCATCTCGCAAATCCGGGATCGGCGTGCTGGAAATCTGGAGCGGGCGAAGGGATTCGAACCCTCGACCCCGACCTTGGCAAGGTCGTGCTCTACCCCTGAGCTACACCCGCATCCGATAACAGGCAGCCGACTTTCGAGCTACCCGGAGCGCAGAGCTATGCCAAATGCGGCCTGCGAATGCAACAGCCAGATATCGCTGGCCGTTGCATCAAGTCCGCTCCTTTGCCGGGATAGCGGTCGCAAACATCGGAAATCCTGACTCCCGCCCCCACTTTGGCGGTCGTTATTGCGACGGAAACCGAGAAACAAGGGCGGAAATCCTGCTATATTCTCCGGGGACCGGCACCGGTTGCCCCGACGACCTTGTTCCACCGATTGCAAAATTTCCGCGCAGGGACCAATTAAGCGCTTGGGCGGTTGTAGAATCGGCCCATTCCGGAAGATCAGGCGAGGATCATGTGACTATAGTCGAGCAGGGCAGCGCGCCGCCACCGCAGGCATCGGATCTGATCAGGGAGACGACGACCCAGACCTTCATGAAGGACGTCGTCGAGGAATCGATGCGCCAGCCGGTGCTGGTCGATTTCTGGGCTCCCTGGTGCGGACCGTGTCGCCAACTCACCCCAAGCCTGGAAAAGGCCGTGCTCGCCGCCGGCGGCAAGATCAAGCTGGTGAAGATGAACATCGACCAGCATCCGGCCATCTTTCAGCAGCTTGCGGCACAGACCGGCAGCCAGTCGATCCCGGCGGTTTTTGCTTTTGTCGGCGGACGGCCGGTCGACTTCTTCATGGGCGCGGCGCCCGAGGCCCAGATCAGCGCCTTCATCGACAAGCTGACGCAGGGCGTGGCGGCGCCCGGCGCGCCGAATATCGAGGAAATCCTGCAGGAGGCGGAAGCCGCGCTCGCCGCCGACGATCCGGCCACCGCCGCTTCGATCTATGCCGAGGTCCTCGGTTTCGATGCCGCCAATCTTCCGGCGATCGCGGGGCTGGCGCGCTGCTACGCAACCACCGGCGCACTCGACAAGGCCAAGCAGACGCTCGAACTGGTGCCGGAATCCAAGCGCGGCGACGCCGCCGTGAAGGCGGTGCAGGCCATGATCGATCTCGCCGAGCAGGCGAATTCGCTTGGGCCCGTCGCCGAGCTTGAAGGAAAGGTCGCGGCTCATCCGCTCGACCATCAGGCGCGGTTCGATCTGGCGACGGCGCTGAACGCCAGCGGCAAGCGGAGCGAAGCCACCGGTCACCTGCTCGAAATTGTCAAACGCGACCGCAAATGGAACGATGACGCGGCCCGCAAGCTGCTCGTGCAGTTCTTCGAGGCGTGGGGCGGTACCGATGAAGCCACCGTCGAGGGACGCAAACGACTGTCGACGATCCTCTTTTCCTAGTGCTCCTGGCGTTTCCGCTTCCTTTGCGGCAGCAATACGCGCAGATATGAGGCCGGAAAGCCCCGCTCGATACCATCGGACCCGCCCATGCCTATCAATCTCGACTATCGCGGTCCCGGTGACCTTCCCGAAGTGATACCGGTGTTTCCGCTGCCCGGCGCGCTGTTGCTGCCGCGCGGGCAGATGCCGCTCAATATTTTCGAGATGCGTTATCTTGCAATGGTCGATGACGCGTTCCGCGACGGCCATCGCCTGATCGGCATGATCCAGCCCGACATCGCCCATTCGGCAAGCGAGGACAAGCCGAAGCTGTTCCAGGTCGGCTGCGCCGGGCGCATCACCCAGTTCGCCGAATCCGGCGACGGCCGTTACATCCTCGAACTCACCGGGGTGTCGCGGTTCAAGATCGTGGAAGAGCTGACGGTGCTGACGCCCTATCGCCAGTGCAAGGTGGATTTCTTCGCCTTTACCGACGATCTGACCGCGCGCAAGGGCGAGGACGAGGTCGACCGCAAGCGACTGCTCGAGGTGCTGAACGATTTTCTCAAGGTCAACAACCTGAAGGTGGACTGGAGCGGCATCGAGAACGCCCCGAACGAGGCGCTGGTCAACGCGCTGGCGATGATGTCGCCCTACGGGCCGCCGGAGAAGCAGGCGATGCTGGAGGCAGCCGACCTGAAAACACGCGCGGAAATCCTGATCGCCGTCACCGAAATGGATCTCGCAAAGAAGCGCACCAGCGGCGATCCTGGATTACAGTAGGCCAAGAACGTTCGTCCCAAACGAGCCGTCGCAACAGATATGGATGGACCATCTTTCGAAGAGATACGCATGACGACCTCCTCCTCCGACCGCCCCGAAGATACCGTCGACCCCAAGCTGCTGGAGGTTCTGGTCTGCCCGGTGACCAAGGGACCGCTGGAATTCGACGGGACGCGGCGGGAGTTGATTTCGCGTTCGGCCAAACTCGCCTACCCGATCCGCGACGGCATTCCGATCATGCTGCCGGAAGAGGCCCGGAAGCTCTGAGTGACGGCGACCGCTTGCGTCGCCGCAAGCGCGTCTCGCTTCATTGCACCACTTCGCCGTGCTGGGTGATGTCGAGGCCTTCACGTTCATTGTCTCCCGTGACCCGCAGGCCGATCACCGCCTTGACGGCGAGCAGGATGATCAGCGTGACGACGGCGTCGTACGCGACCGTGGCGAGGATACCGTAAATCTGGACGATCACCTGATGGGCGTTGCCGTCGATCAGCCCGGCGCCGGCCTTGTTGATGGCCGTGCGGGCGAACACGCCGGTGAGCAGCGCGCCGAGGATGCCGCCGACGCCGTGGACGCCGAAGGCATCGAGGCTGTCGTCATAGCCCATCATGTGCTTGAGACCCGTCGCGCCCCAGTAGCAGCCGACGCCGGCCGCCGCGCCGATCACCAGCGCGCCGCTCGGATCGACGAAACCGGAAGCCGGGGTGATGGCGACCAGACCGCCGACTGCGCCGGAGCAGATGCCGAGCACGCTCGGCTTGCCGCGCAGGCCCCACTCCACGGCCATCCAGGCCAGCGCGGCGGCCGCGGTCGCGATCTGGGTGACCGCCATCGCCATGCCGGCCTGTCCGCCCGCCGTCACCGCCGACCCGGCGTTGAAGCCGAACCAGCCGACCCACAGCAGCGACGCGCCGATCACGGTCAGCACCAGGTTATGCGGCGCCATGTTCTCGCTGCCGTAGCCCTTGCGCTTGCCGAGCACCAGCGCGCAGACGAGGCCGGCGACGCCGGCATTGATGTGAACCACGGTGCCGCCTGCGAAATCGAGCACGCCGAGACCGCCGAGAAAGCCGCCGCCCCAGACCCAGTGCGCGATCGGCGCATAGACCAGCAGCGACCACAGTCCCATGAACCACATCATCGCCGAGAACTTCATGCGATCGGCGAACGCGCCGCAGATCAGCGCCGGGGTGATGATCGCGAACGTCATCTGAAAGCACATGAACACCGATTCCGGAATCGTCGGCGCGGCGGCGGCGACGGAGTCGGTGCCCATGCCGACCAGCATCAGGCGCGAGATGCCGCCGAGAAAATTCGTGCCTTCGGTGAACGCGAAGCTGTAGCCGATCACCATCCACAGCACGGTGACGAGACAGGTGATGGCGAAACTCTGCATCACCGTGGCGAGCACGTTCTTCTTCCGCACCATGCCGCCGTAAAACAGAGCGAGGCCGGGGATCGTCATCATCAGCACCAGCGCGGTCGCGGTCAGCATCCACGCGGTGTCGCCCGAATCGATTTTGGACGGCATGGCCGCGGCAGGGGCGGCCGGCGCGGCGGTCTGGGCAACCGCAATATCAAAGGTCGCGAGACAGGCCGCGCACAACATCGCTGCAATGACCAATCCCGCGCGGGCCGGGCGTTCGAACCTCATGTGCTTTTCTCCTCATTGAGGGACGGTGGGGTGCGAGATCAGATCGCGTCGGCATCCAGCTCGCCGGTGCGAATGCGAAGCGCGTGCTCGAGATCGATGACGAAGATCTTGCCGTCGCCGATCCTGCCGGTCCGCGCGGTCGAGGCGATGGTTTCGACGACCGCGTCGACCAGGTCCGACTTGATCGCGACCTCGATCTTGATCTTCGGCAGGAAACTCACCGTGTATTCAGCGGCGCGATAGATTTCGGTATGGCCCTTCTGGCGGCCGTAGCCCTTGACCTCGGTCACGGTCAGGCCGTGCACGCCGATCGCGGTCAAGGCATCGCGAACCTCGTCGAGCTTGAAGGGCTTGATGATCGCCATAACAATTTTCATGGGTCCGGTTCCCGACTGGGCCCGGCTACAATGCCGGGCGGTCTCGGCTGAGGTCACCGCGCGGGAGGGGTCGCGGGGCGGCTTCAGCCGTGATCCATAGAATTCAAATGCCGTGCCAACCCGGCGTATTTGCCTAACATATTGTAAATTAAACGCTTTTCTGATCATCCGCCCGTCGGCGGCGAGAGGCGCGGGTACGTTCCGCTCAAAGCCTGCCCACATCTGCATAAAATAAAGGCAGAATCCGGCTTTCCGGATATTTTGCTTAAGAGACGGGCACCCCCGGCGGAGCCGAAAGGTTTGAGCCGTTTCATCCAATTCGGAAAAGGCCCGGTCCTGAAACCAGAACCGGGCCCAAAAACGCGACTCACAAAGCTGTCGTGCTATTGCAGCGCTTCGCCGTGCTGGGAAATATCGAGACCTTCCAGTTCGTTCTCACGCGAGACCCGCAGCGACACGAAAACGCCGACCAGCTTGAGGAGACCATAGGTCACCGCGCCCGACCAGAGCAGGGTGACGCCCACGCCGTAAAGCTGGAGCAGCAACTGGCGCGGATTGCCTTCCAGCAGGCCGGGCACGCCGCCGATCGAGGAGGTCGCAAACACCCCGAGCAGCAGGGTCCCGGTCAACCCGCCGATGCCGTGGACACCGAACACGTCGAGCGCATCGTCATAGCGGAAGCGATGCTTGAGGCTAGTGCAGGCCCAATAGCAGATCAGTCCGGCGACAATGCCGATGACGATGCCCTGCAGCGGCGTGACGAAGCCGGACGCCGGCGTGATCGTGCCGAGGCCTGCGACCGCGCCCGAGATCATGCCGAGCACGGACGGTTTGCGCCGCGTCGACCATTCGACCGCGCCCCATGTCAGCGCGCCGGCGCAGGCGGCGAGATGCGTGGCGATGATCGCCATCACCGCGCGCGAATTCGCGGCCAGCGCCGAGCCGCCGTTGAAGCCGAACCATCCGACCCACAGCAGTCCGGTGCCGACCACCGCCAGCGACAGATCATAAGGTGATAGATTCTCCGACCCGTAGCCGTGACGGTTGCCCAGAACTTTCGCGGCGACCAGCCCGCCGACGCCGGCGCTGAGATGCACCACCAGCCCGCCGGCGAAATCCTGCACGCCGGCCGCGCCGAGGAAGCCGCCGCCCCACACCCAGTGCACGAGCGGAACGTAGACAAAGACGAACCAGCCGACGGAAAACAGCAGATAGGCCGAGAAGCGCATCCGGTCGGCCACCGAGCCCGCCACCAGCGCCACGGTGATGATCGCGAAGGTCATCTGGTAAAGCATGAACAGCGCTTCGGGGATGGTCTTCGCCGCGGGATTGATCGCGTCCATGCTCATGCCGGCGAGAAACAGGCGGGCGGGCGATCCGAGCCACAACCCGTCGCCCGTGAACGCCAGCGAGTAACCGAACGCCACCCACAGAATCGAAATCATCGCGACCGCCGCGAGGCTTTGCGCCATCGTCGCCAGCACGTTCTTCTTGCGCACCATGCCGGAATAGAACAGCGCCAGCCCCGGGATCGTCATCATCAGCACGAAGGCGGTGGCGACGATCATCCAGGTGGTATCGGCCGCGCTGACCACGGGAGCCTCGCTCGCCGCGAATGCTGGCCCGCCTGCCGCTGCGAACATTACGCTTGCAAAGGCCGTCACGGCAGCGCGTGCCGGCCAACGTGAAGCTGCCCCCATTGTCGTTTCCCCGGCCTTCGCTTCCTTGGTTCGATCAAACAAGCCTTTTGTATCCCGGACGCGAAGCATCGCTTCGCCGAGACGGGATCGTCTCAAGCTCACCTTCGTTACGGTTCCGGCACAGTACGCCGCAAAGACCGGCGCGCTGCACAGCATCCACAGCATCCGGAGAGCGAACTCACATCGTCAGAGCGCGTCGCCGTCGGTCTCGCCCGTGCGGATGCGCAAGGCGTGATCGATCGGAAGCACGAAAATCTTGCCGTCGCCGATCTGACCGGTGTGCGCGGCCGCGGTGATGGCCTCCACGGTTTTGTCGGCAATATCCGACGGCACCGCGACCTCGATCCGCAGCTTGGGAAGAAAATTCACGACATACTCGGCGCCGCGATAGATCTCGGTATGGCCCTTCTGGCGGCCGTAGCCCTTGACCTCGGTCACGGTCATGCCATGCACGCCGAGCTCGGTCAGCGACTGGCGGACCTCCTCAAGTTTGAAGGGTTTGATGATGGCGACGACGAGTTTCATAATGGCTCATCCGCTCAGTGGACAATACGGTGATAACCGAATTCGCGCGGCCAAGTCTGACACCTTTCCATGCAAACCGCACAAAAAACTTGCAGATCGCACGGAAAACATGCGGGTTAGCCGCTGCGTGTGGCGCGTGGCAACCTAACCGGGTTCGCGTGAACTCCGTTCCCGTATTTCCCGACCAATGATCGTTCCGGCCGCAAAGGCCGGTGTATTCTCTTGGGGAGATTCATGCCGAACCGCTTGTGGTATTTTGTCTCGGGAAACACCCAGCAAGGCCCGTATTCCGACGACCAGTTGCAGGACTTCATCGCGCACGGAACGGTGAGGCCCGACACCTTGGTCTGGACCGAGGGCATGGCCGCCTGGCAGAGGGCCGGCGACGTTCCCGGCCTGCTGCCTGGCGGTTCGTCCGCTCCGCCGGTTTCGCCGACGCTGGCGCGTCCGGGTGAGGCGCTGGCCGACGGCGGCGACCATGCCGGCATTTCACTGGCGGCGGATTTCAGCATCTGGGCGCTGCTCGGGCGCAGCCTGATCCTCATCATCGGCTTTCTGCTGGTTGTTCCGGCGCCCTGGGCGGCCACCAGCTTCTACCGGTGGTTCATTTCTCAGGTGCGGGTGCCGCAGCGGCCCGATCTCGGCTTTGTCGGGCAACCGATGGACATCTGGTGGGTGTTCGTGCTGCTCGCGCTGTGCACGTATTCCGGCGTCACCGGAATTGCGCACATCCATCTCCTTCTGCTTCCGGTGCAGGCGTGGTTGTCGTGGATGACGGTGAAATGGATCGTGTCGAACATCAGTTCGAACGGACAGCCGCTTCGGCTTTCGTTCCGGGGCGAGGCGCTGCATTACGTCGGCTGGTACGTGCTGCTCAATATCTCTTTCATCACCATCATCGGCTGGGCCTGGGTCACGACGGCATGGACCCGCTGGATGTTCCGCAACGTCGCCGGCACCCGGCGCGCGATCATCTTCAACGCCAGCGGGCTGGAAATGTTGTGGCGGACTCTGGTGTTTGCGATCGGCTGCGCATTCATCATTCCGATCCCATGGGTCCTCGGCTGGTACGTGCGCTGGTACGTCTCGCAGATCGCGCTGGCGTCGCGGGCAACCTAGCTGCGCGTATTGCGGTCGCAAAAGCCGGCGTCCGCTTTTGCGGAATACGCGCCAGGGTCTGCTTCGACTGCGTTGAATCAGCCCCGCCGCTTGTCTTTATGTTTGAGCATGATCTTTTCCGAAAACCGGTTTCCACTTTTCGGGAATCATGCTCTAGCGCCGCTCGCGCAGCGAGCCTTCCTGCGCGACGGAGGCGACGAGCGTGCCGTCGCGCTTGAAGATCAGCCCGCGGGCGAGACCGCGTCCGCTCTGCGCGCTCGGCGAATCCTGCGCGTAGAGCAGCCATTCGTCGGCGCGGAACGGGCGGTGAAACCACATCGCGTGATCGAGCGAGGCCGCCATGATGCGTTCCTCGAATAACGTGCGGCCGTAGCGCGCCATCACCGCGTCCAATAGCGCGAAATCCGACGCATAGGCGAGCGCGCACATGTGCAGCGCCGGATCGTCGGGCAATTTCGCCGCGGCGCGAATCCAGACGTGAGTGCGGCCGTCGCCGATCTTCTCACCGAGATAGCGGCTGAACTCAACGGGCCGCAGGTCGATCGGCGGGTCGGATTCATAATAGCGACGAATGAACTCCGGCATCTCCTTGAACATCGGCTGCCTGGCGAACTCCTCCGGCGACAGGCTCTCCGGCGGCGGCACGTCGGGCATGGGGTCCTGATGATCGAACGCGCCCTCCTCCTCCACATGGAACGACACCATGATCGAGAAGATGGCGCGGCCGTGCTGGATCGCGGTGACGCGCCGCGTCGAATAGCTCTTGCCGTCGCGCAGCCGCTCCACCTCGTAGATGATCGGGACGGCGGGATCGCCGGGCAGGATGAAATAGCAATGCAGCGAGTGCGGCAGGCGCCCTTCGACGGTGCGGCAGGCCGCAACCATCGCCTGCCCGATCACCTGCCCGCCGAACACCCGCTGCCAGCTCGTCTTCGGGCTGTTGCCGCGGAACAGGTTTTCCTCGAGCGGCTCCAGATCGAGGATCGAGATCAGGTCGACCAGGCTTTTGGACATCGGGATGCCTTCAATTAGGACTCATTCGCCTCAATATTAATGCCGTCATTCCGGGATGCGCCCCCTTTGGGCGCAGGCCCGGAATCCATACTCCCGGTCGTGGTTATGGATTCCGGGTTCGCTCACAAAGAGTTCGCGCCCCGGAATGACAACCCGACAGATCCGCAGCTCACGAGCTCGCGTTTGGTGAACGTGTTTCGCCCGGCTATAGTGCCGGCGCAAGAAGGTCAGGCGTACCATGACGACACAACAGAGCATTGTCATCTGCGGCGGCGCGTTCGCAGGCCTGGCGCTGGCGCTGGCGCTGCGCCAGGGGCTGGGCGCGGAGGTCCCGATCGTGGTCGCCGACCCCATGCTGGCGAACCGGCCGAGCCGCGATCCGCGCGCCACCGCCATCGTCGCCGCATGCCGCCGCCTGTTCGAGGCGCTCGGGGTGTGGGACGAGGTCGCGGGCACCGCGCAGCCGATCCTCGACATGGTGGTGACGGATTCGAAGCTCGAGGACGCCACCCGCCCGGTGTTCCTGACCTTTGCCGGCAACGTCGAGCCCGGCGAGCCGTTCGCGCACATGGTCGAGAACCGTTACCTGATCGAGGCGCTGGCGACGCGCGCGCAAGCTGAAGGCGTCGACCTGCGCGCCACGGCGGTGACGGCGAACGAGGCGCGGCCCGGCGGCGTCACGGTCTCGCTCGCGGACGGCTCGACCATCGACGCCAGCCTGCTGGTCGCGGCCGACGGCGCGCGCTCGAAGCTGCGCGAGCGCGCCGGCATCGCCAGCCACGGCTGGGACTACGATCAGTCCGGCATCGTCGTCACCGTCGGCCATGAGCGCGATCATCACGGCCGCGCCGAAGAACATTTTCTTCCCGCCGGCCCGTTCGCGATCCTGCCGCTGACCGGACGGCGCTCGTCGCTGGTGTGGACCGAGAAGCGCGCCGACGCCGCGCGCATCGTCGCGCTTGCGGAAGACGCATTTCACGCCGAGCTGGAGCAACGCTTCGGCCTGCAGCTCGGCGAGATCAAGGCGCTCGACAAGCCGCGCGCGTTTCCGCTTCAGTATTTCGTCGCGCGCTCGTTCATCGCCGAGCGGCTGGCGCTGGTCGGCGACGCCGCGCATGTGATCCACCCGATCGCGGGACAGGGCCTGAACCTCGGACTGAAGGACGTCGCCGCGCTGGCGGAAAGCGTGGTCGACGCGGTCAGGCTCGGCATCGATCCGGGGCAGGCCGACGTGCTCGAGCGTTATCAACGCTGGCGGCGCTTCGACACCATGGCGATGGGCTTCGCCACCAACACGCTCAACGTGCTGTTCTCGAACGAATCGACTCTGCTGCGCGGCGTGCGCGACCTCGGATTGGGATTGGTTGACCGCATGCCGCCCTTGAAGAACGCATTTATCCGCCAGGCGGCGGGCCTGACCGGCGAGGTGCCGCGGCTGTTGAAGGGCGAGGCGCTGTAGGGTGGTGAGATCGGCGTCCCCGCACACGCGGGAGCCTCATTCTTCGGCATCACTGTCTTGGGAGAAGAAACTGTCTTGGCAGGCGAATTCGATCGCGTTGTACGGATATCCCATCGCCGCGGCGACGTCGTTTCGGCATTCACAGACAAGCCCTCTACTCCGGGGAAATGGTTGCTGAACTCCGCTCAGAGAAGGGGTTTCGCAAAATCCTTAATGTACTGAACCCAAGAGTAGGATCATCTGGCAGTGTGATTTTCGTCCCCGGCTTTTACACTCTTCAAGAGCGCTTGCGCTGCGTCTTCTAGCTGGTGCTCTTCCCAAATTATGAAGGGGTCGTCTGGCCGCGCCAAAAGCCGTGTCATATGAATATTTGAGGGCTCTTTGGTCGGGTCTTTATTTTGAGTGTACTTTTCATAATAGTGGCGTCTGATATGCCAAGCCAACAAATCAGCAGCCTGCAGTGGATTGAAGTCCTGCTCATTCTCAAATTTGGGAAGTGGTGGACAGAATAAACGAAACTCCGGCGGAGTAACTTCAAGAAATCGTTTGTATTGCTCTACGAAGAGCGCTTTCGATTCGCCGCCTTGCGTATCAAAGATTAGATCGATCTGACCATTTTCTCCTAACTCTTTCGCAATGCGAACCAAGCGCACGATTATTCCAAAAAATGAAAAGAAATACGGTCGGTCTAGCGCGAGAGTTGAGAATTTGCCCTCAAATAGGCGTCGATATGGTTCAATCGGAACGACCGAGACAATCGCGTTAGTAACGTGACCGTTGATGACATCGATGAATTTGGTCAATCGGCCGTCACGTTGCTGGGGCGTCCAGCCGTAGAAGGGACTATTTCGGTTTTGAAGCAAATAAGCTTCGACCCCTTTCAGATGCGGGATAGGGTTGGGCTCCGGAATATCTAGGACCTCTTGCCAAGCATTGGAAAAGGCCTTCCATCGCGTCTTGGGAGCAATATGTCCGGCAAGCACAAAAACTGGGGAGCGGCCATCCCACCCGCTGTCATCAATGAACGCCTGAAGCATTAGCAATAACCGTCGGCTACGTCTGGGCTCCGAAAGTCCAGGTGCGGACGCGGGAACGTGAAAAATTCGCGACTCACTCCGCTGCCAGCAGCTTACCGAAAACCCGCCCTCCCGCCGATGGTTAATCGCGTCTTAACCTCGCCGCACCTATGGTACTCAACTGGCTTTCGTTCCGGCCCCAACGGTGGCCGAACGTCTTGAAAGTGTTGACGCTTAACCGATGGCAACCACCGCTTCATCGCGCGCGGCGCAAGGCGCCGGCAGCCCGGCTGGGTCGGCCGTGAGTCTGGCCGCGTCCACGACGCCCGGCGAGCGGTCTCCGTTCGCGCGGACGGCGGAGTTGCTTGCGCCCTGGCAGCCGGGGCAGCCCCTGATCCCGCTGTCGCTGGGCGAGCCGCAGCACCCGCCGCCGGACTTCGTCGGCGAGATATTGTCGCGGCATATCAACGAGTTCCGACGCTATCCGATGGCGCGGGGGATCGAGCCGTTCCGCCAGGCTGCCGCAGACTGGCTGTCGAGGCGCTTCGTGCTGCCACGCGCGCTCGATCCCGAGACCGAGATCCTGGTGCTGAACGGCAGCCGCGAGGGGCTGTTTTACGCTGCGATCGCCGCCGCCCGTTACGTGACACCGCGCAAGGGCGCGCCGGCGATCCTGATGCCGAACCCGTTCTATCCCGCCTATGGCGCCGGCGCCCGCGCCGCCAATTGCGAGACGGTCCTGCTGCCGGCGACGCGTGCAGGCGGATTTTTGCCCGACCTCGATTCGCTCGACGAGGCCACGCTGGCGCGAACCGTCGCGATCTATCTCGCCTCGCCCGCCAACCCGCAAGGCGCGGTGGCCTCGCGCGATTACTTTTCGCGACTGATCGCGCTGGCGCGCCGTTACGGCTTCCTGGTGTTCGCCGACGAATGCTACTCGGAAATCTACACGCGCAGCGCGCCCGGCAGCGCGCTGGAATGCGCGGGCGATGATTTCGCCAACGTCGTCGCGTTCCAGTCGCTGTCGAAACGCTCGAACCTGCCGGGGCTGCGCGTCGGCTTCGTCGCCGGAGACCGCAACTTCCTCGCCGCGTTTCACGAACTGCGCAACGTCGCGGCTCCCCAGGTGCCGGTGCCGCTGCAGCACGTCGCCGTCGCGGCCTATGGCGACGAGACGCATGTCGAGGAGAACCGCCGGCTCTACCGGCTCAAATTCGATCTCGCCGACGAGATCCTCGGCCATCGCTACGGCTATGCGAGGCCCGCCGGCGGCTTCTGCATCTGGCTGGATGTCTCCGCTTGCGGCGGCGACGAGGCTGCGACGGTGAAGCTCTACAGGCAGGCCGGCGTGCGCGTGATCCCCGGCAGCTACCTGTCGCGCCCGCAAGCCGACGGTTTGAATCCCGGCGCAGGCTATATCCGCCTGGCGCTGGTGGCGGACACTGAAACCACGGCCGAGGCGTTGCACCGGCTGGTCAAAACTCTCGGATAGTCGCGGGGGCCCATGAGCATGGCAGCGATCGAACGCCTCCTTCCCATCGTCGATCACCTACCGCCGTCGATCCGCGATGCGCTCGCGCGGCGCTTGCGTGAATTGACCGGGCTCGGCCTGATCGGATTGTCGGGCTCCACTGCTGCCGCGCTGATGACGTGGTCGGTGCAGGATCCGAGCCTCAGCCACGCCACCTCGCGCGCGATCCACAACGTCCTCGGCTATCCCGGCGCGATCGGCGCCGACCTGCTGATGCAGATTCTCGGCCTCGGCGCGATCATGCTGATCCTGCCGGTGGCGATCTGGGGCTGGCGGATGCTGACCCATCGCCCGTTCGATCGCGTGGCGACCCGGCTGGCCTGCTGGATCCTCTGCACTTGTGCTGCCGCCGGTTTCGCCAGTTGCTGGCCGCATAACGGCGCGTGGCCGTTGCCGACCGGACTGGGCGGCGTGGTCGGCGATGCGCTGGTGCGGGCGCCTGCGCTGCTGTTCGGCCCGGCGAGCGGGCTGCAACGCGTCGTGTTCGGCGCGATTTTCGCGTTCGTCATGATCGCGACATTTCTGTGGGCCGGCGGAATCCGATCGCAGGCGGCCGAAGAGACGCTCGCGATCGACGACGACGCGCCGTTCGACGACGGCGGCGATCACGCCTCGGTCTCGCTGGGCTGGCTGGTCCACGCACTGATGAGCGCGAAGGCTCGCCTGAAGCGCCTTCGGCTCGGGGCGCTTGCCGCGCTGGCCTACAAGTCGCTGGTGTCGAGCGCGCCGCGGAAGTCGGCGGCCCTGGCCTACGAGCGTCAGGAGCCGACCCTCGGCGGCGGCTCCTCTCCATCGCTGGCGCCGTCGCATGGCGGCATGGACGATGAGGACGAAGAGGACGAAGACGAGGAGGAAGAGGATGCTCCGGTCCGCGCGCCGCGACGGAAAGCCGCTTCGCGCGCGCCCGCAAAAAAATCCAGCAAGTTCGACCTGCCGTCGGTGAACGTCTTGAGCGCGCCGCGCGCCGCCGATCGCCAGCCGCTCAGCAAGTCCGAGCTGGAAACCAACTCGCGGGCGCTGGAAGGCGTGCTGCAGGACTTCGGCGTGCGCGGCGAAATCGTCAAAGCCAATCCGGGACCGGTGGTGACGCTGTACGAACTGGAGCCTGCGCCCGGCATCAAGTCGGCGCGCGTCATCGGCCTCGCCGACGATATCGCGCGCTCCATGAGCGCATTGTCGGCGCGCGTCGCGGTGGTCGCGGGCCGCAACGCCATCGGCATCGAACTGCCGAATGCGCATCGCGAAAAAGTGTACTTGCGCGAACTGCTCACCGCCAGGGAAGCCGTCGACTCCGTCGCCAAGCTGCCGCTCTGCCTCGGCAAGACCATCGGCGGCGATCCCGTCATCATCGATCTGGCGCGCACGCCGCACATGCTGATCGCCGGCACCACCGGCTCGGGCAAGTCGGTCGCGATCAACACCATGATCCTCAGCCTGCTGTACCGGCTGCGGCCCGACCAGTGCCGCCTCATCATGGTCGATCCGAAGATGCTCGAGCTCTCCGTCTATGACGGCATCCCGCATCTGCTGACGCCGGTCGTGACCGACCCGAAGAAGGCAGTGGTCGCGCTGAAGTGGGCCGTGCGTGAGATGGAAGAGCGCTACAAGAAGATGGCCAAGCTCGGCGTGCGCAACATCGACGGCTACAACGCGCGGCTCGTCGAAGCGAAGAAGAGCGGCGAGGAGCTGACGCGAACGGTGCACACCGGCTTCGACAAGGAAACCGGCAAGGCGATCTACGAGGACGAAAAGCTCGACCTCGAGCCGCTTCCCTTCATCGTCATCATCGTGGACGAAATGGCCGACCTGATGATGGTCGCCGGCAAGGACATCGAGGGCGCGGTGCAGCGGCTGGCGCAGATGGCGCGCGCCGCCGGACTGCATGTCATCCTCGCGACGCAGCGCCCGTCGGTCGACGTCATCACCGGCACCATCAAGGCCAACTTCCCGACCCGCATCTCCTTCCAGGTCACGTCAAAAATCGACAGCCGCACCATCCTCGGCGAAATGGGCGCGGAGCAACTGCTCGGCCAGGGCGACATGCTCTACATGGCCGGCGGCGGCCGCATCTCGCGCGTCCACGGACCGTTCGTCTCGGACGAGGAAGTCGAAAAGGTGGTTCGTCACCTCAAGACGCAAGGCGCGCCGGAATATCTCGAGGCGGTCACGGCGGAAGAGCCGACCGACGAGGAGGGCGCGGTGTTCGATTCGACCGGCATGGGCGGCGATGGCGGCGGCGATCTGTTCGCGCAGGCGGTGGCGATCGTGAAGCGCGACCGCAAGGCCTCCACCAGCTACATCCAGCGCCGCCTCCAGATCGGATACAACCGCGCGGCCTCGCTGATGGAGCGCATGGAGCTCGAAGGCATCGTCGGGCAGGCCAATCACGCCGGAAAGCGCGAAATCCTGATCGAGGAAGAAGAAAGCCACTTCTGACGCATGACCGAACGATGACGATACCATCCCGGAGTCGCGAAATCGCCACAGCGCCGCGTTAGTGGCCGATTCCGCGGCCCGCCTGTCCCTGCAGCAACTTTCGATGCGAACAGACGAACTTCTGGACCAACGCACCGGGCGGCGACCTCCGCAGCCCGCTCCAAAAAAGGGGATCCCCGCGGCGTCGCAAAGCGCTTAGAGCACGATCAGCAAAACGGATTTTCGGTTTTGCGTGCGATCGCGCTCTAAAATGTTGAGAATGCGCATGATCTTTTCGCCAAACCGCTCACACTCCGGCGGATCATGCGCTAGAAAGCACACCTCGGGCGGACAGGACGAGACATTGAGCAGACACGTGACACATTCATCCGCGGCCCGTCGCCCGATCCGCGGTCGCGCGTGCGCCGGCGCGGTCTGGCTCGTCGCGGTTTTGACCACCGGTCTTTTCATTCCGCCCGCCGTCGCAGAGGCCGTTCCGATCCCGCAACCGGCGCCGAAGGATCGCGGCGGCGCGCCCGCGGCGAAACTTCATGAGACCGTCGAACCGGAGGTCACCGGCACCATGCAACCACCCGAGCCGATCATTCCGGATCGGCGGCGCAACGTGCCGGCAAACTTTTTCGCAACCTTCACTCCGGAGCAAAAGGCGGCCGCCGCACGCGTCAGCGCCTATCTGTCGTCGCTGCGGACATTGGCCGGAAACTTCGTGCAGGTCGGTCCCGACGGCAGCCGCTCGACCGGCGAATTCTACATCCAGAAACCGGGCAAGGTGCGGTTCGAATACGACCCTCCGTCGCCGATCGCGATGATTTCCGACGGCTCGTCGCTCGTGGTTCGCGACACCAAGCTCGCGACCCAGGACATCTATCCGCTGTCGCAGACGCCGCTGCGCTATCTGCTGTCCGACCGCATCGACCTGATGAAGGACACCAACGTCGTCGGTGTGACTTCGGACGATCTCTACATCAGCATCACCATCGAGGAGAAGCAGACGCTGATCGGCACCTCCCGCCTGATGCTGATGGTCGGCGTCAAGGACGGCAAGCTCAAGCAGTGGACCGTGACCGATCCGCAGGGCTACGACACCACGGTGGCGATCTATAATCTGAACTCCACGGCGAAACTCGACCCCGCTCTGTTCAAGATCGACTACACCCGATATCCGACGCCGAACAATTGAGGCGCCGCCCCGCGCGCAGACCCATCACCGGGCTGGTAAAGCGAATTTGACATTCGCTCCCCGCTTCGCAGCGATCTCGATTAGCCGTCATTGCCGGGCATGGCCGTTCGAAGAGCGGCGTCGCTTCGCTCGCCTATGGCCCGGCAAATCCATCAATCTTTGAATAAAGATGGATACGCGGGTCAAGCCCGCGTATGACGACACCGGGCTTATCGACGACTTCACCAGAAATCATGCATCTCTCCCTCACCACCTGGAATATCAATTCGGTCCGGCTGCGCATCGATCTGGTTGCGAAGTTTCTGAAAGCGCAGCGGCCGGACGTGCTGTGCCTGCAGGAAACCAAGTGCCCCGACGACGCCTTTCCGCTGAAACGCTTCCGCCGGCTCGGCTACGAGCACATCGCGCTCAACGGGCAGAAGGGCTATCACGGCGTCGCCGTGGTCTCGAAAGTACCGTTCGACGCCAGCAATATCCGCACCTTCTGCGACAAGATCGACTCGCGTCATGTCACCGTGACCTTCGGTCGCGAGGCGCGTCTCGCCGCGCCGCTGGTGCTGCACAATTTCTACGTGCCGGCGGGCGGCGACATTCCCGATCCCGCGCTCAATCCGAAGTTCGCCCACAAGCTGCAATTCCTCGACGAGATGAAAGCCTGCGCGCCGCTGCATCCGCAGGGCGACGACCGGCATGTGCTTGTCGGCGACCTCAACGTCGCGCCGCACGAGAACGACGTCTGGTCGCACAAGCAGCTCCTGAAGATCGTTTCGCATACGCCGGTCGAATGCGAGAAGCTGCTCGGCGTGCAAAGCCACGGCAACTGGGTCGACGTCGCTCGCGCGCGGATTCCGATGTCGGAGAAGGTCTATACGTGGTGGAGCTACCGCGCCGCCGACTGGGTTGCCGCCGACCGTGGCCGCAGGCTCGATCACATCTGGGTCTCGCAGGCGCTGCGGGACGGCGTCCGCGACTTCCGCATCACCCGCGACGCGCGCGGCTGGAACCGTCCGTCCGATCATGTGCCGGTGACGGCGGTGATCGAGGTGTGAGTGCGGATGCCACGATGACAGCCGCGCTCCTTCTCCCATTGGGAGAGGGTTGGGGTGAGGGGTTACGGATTATCGATAGGTCTTACGCCCTCACCCGGATCGCCGAGGCAATCCGACCTCTCCCCACGGGAGAGGTGTGAGCACGACGCGTCGATACTAAGTACTCAGCTTCGCCGATGCCATCAGGATGTCGCTGGTGGTCTGCCGCGTGCGGTTGGCGAGTTCGTCGCGAAGGCGGCGGGCGGCTGCGGGATCGCTGTCGAGCACGCGCAGAAACAACGTGCGCGGAATGCGGATCGCCATCGAATATTCCAGCGCGACCGCCGTCGCCGGCCGCGACATCGGAACGATCAGGGCCAGTTCCCCGATCAGCGCGCCGCGCTCGGCGATGACTTCCTGATCGCCGCCGTCCGCGACATGGATGCGAAAGCCGCCTTCCTGAACGACGTATCCTGCGTCCGCCTCGTCGCCGGCGCGAAACAGGATCGAGCCCCGCGCGAACTGCTGCTGCTCGGCGCCGATGGCGAGCACGCGCAGCGCCTCGGCTCCCAGCAGGCGCAGGGTCGGGACGCGCTCGAGCAGGACAACGTCATCGTCGATCGACATGGAGGACCAGTCGGCGATCCAGGCCCGGGACCGCCCAAAAACTGTTTTGACGAGAGCTGATACGAATTGCCAGCCTATAGCGTTTTCGAGCGAAGTGGAATCCGGTTCGCGTGAAGAAAACGCGCCAGTTCAAGACCCTAGAGCATGATCCCGAAAAGTGGAACCCGGATTTCGGATAAGATCATGCTCTTTCAAAAAGATAGGGCCAAAGTTTGATTCAGCCCGCTTGAACCGGACCTGTGTCACGGCACCAGCTTGTAGCCACCGGCTTCCGTGACCAGAATCTCCGGGTTGGCGGCGTCCTTCTCGATCTTCTGGCGCAGACGGTAAATGTGGGTTTCCAGCGTGTGGGTGGTGACGCCGGAATTGTAGCCCCAGACCTCCTGCAGCAGCGTCTCGCGCGACACCGGCATCTGCCCGGCGCGGTACAGGAAACGCAGGATCGCGGTTTCCTTTTCGGTCAGCCGCACCTTCTTGGCGGCGGCGGTCGTGAGCATCTTGGAGCCGGGCCGGAAGCTGTAGGGTCCGACCGAAAACACCGCGTCCTCGCTGGCCTCATGCTGCCGCAGTTGCGCGCGGATCCGCGCCAGCAGCACAGCGAAGCGGAACGGTTTGGCGATATAGTCGTTGGCGCCCGATTCAAGGCCCAGAATCGTGTCGGAATCGGTGTCGTGTCCGGTGAGCATGATGATCGGCGCCTTGAAGCCGCCTTTGCGCAAGCTGCGCACCACCTCGCGCCCGTCGGTATCGGGCAGGCCGACGTCCATCAGCACGAGATCGGGCGAGTGGGCCTTGGCCGCGCTGGCGCCCTTCGCACCGGTATCGACGGCGGAGGCCTCGAATTCCTCATGCAGGGACAGTTGCTCGACCAGCGTGTCGCGCAGATCGGTGTCGTCGTCCACGATCAGGATTTTGCGAGCATTGGCCATCGATGCGATCCTCCTGGCGGCGGGAACAAAGGCGGCGGCAACAACAAACCACCTTGACCAGGTGTGCCGCCTGATTGGGTCGTGTAAGTCGTGCGTTCGGACGTGTGAAAGCTGCAGCCACTCATTGTCCCGACGGAGTCTACTCCAAAACCGACGGGAATTTGGGTCAATGTTCCTGTAAAATCTGCCGGTTCCCATATTCGGACCGCAGCGCGGGCGAGATCTCCTCATTCCATGCAAAACTCAGGGTTATCAACGCCTTGCCCCACACATTCCCGTGATCGGCCGTTCGCCGCGATTCGCGTCCACCCCGCCGCCGGACGGCCGCAGCGGGGCTGGTTGATCGGCGCGGGCCGGCCTACGCCTGTGGCGATCGGCCGTGGCGGCCTCCGCGCCGACAAACGCGAGGGCGACGGCGGCACCCCGAAAGGAATTTTCCGCCCGGTGCGTTTGTGGTGGCGATCCGATCGGCATCCGCGGCCGCGAACGTTTCTGCCGGTTCGCGCGATCAAGCCGACCGATGCCTGGTGCGAGGATCCGGCCGACCGGCGCTACAACCGGCCGATCACGCTGACGACCGGCGCGAGCGGCGACCGGCTGAGGCGCGAGGATCATCTCTACGACTTCATTATCGAGATCGACCACAACACACGCCCCCGGATCGCGGGGCGCGGCAGCGCCGTGTTCCTGCATCTGGCCCGCGCCAACTTCGGCCCGACCGCCGGATGCGTGGCGATGACGCAGCCCGCGATGCTGCGGCTGTTGCAGCGGATCGGACCGCACACGAAAATCGTGATCGGGTGATATTGGAGAGCGGCGGAAGAATCACCGCGTTCCGAAAATCGCCGAGCCGACCCGCACATGGGTCGCGCCGAGAGCGATCGCGATACTGAAGTCGGCGCTCATCCCCATCGACAATTGCGTCAGCCCGTTGCGTCTGGCGATCTTGGCGGTGAGCGCGAAATGCGGCGCCGGCGCATCGTCCATCGGCGGGATGCACATCAAACCTGCGATCGTCAGACCATAGGTGTCGCGGCAGCGCGCGATGAAATCGTCGGCTTCCGACGGCGCGACGCCGGCCTTCTGCGGTTCCTCGCCGGTATTGATCTGAACGAAAAGATCGGGCTGCCGGTCCTGCCTCTCGATTTCCTTTCGCAATGCTTCGCAAATGCTCGGACGGTCGACCGAATGGATGGCGTCGAACAAGGCGACGGCCTCCTTCGCCTTGTTGGATTGCAGCGGACCGATCAGATGCAGCGCGATGCCGGGATGCGCGGCCATCAAGGCGGGCCACTTCCGCTGGGCCTCCTGCACGCGATTCTCCCCGAAAACCCGCTGGCCCGCGGCGATCAGCGGCGCGATCGCATCCGCGTCGAAAGTCTTCGACACCGCCACCAGCGTCACCGAGGAGCGTTCGCGCCGCGCATCCCGGCAGGCGCGGAGGATGGCGGCTTCCACGGCAGCAAGACCGTCAGGTTCAACAGCCGTGGCGGGCATGGCGCGTCCGGTGGTCGTCCGATTCGATCGGATCGGCAATTTTCGCTGATCGTTCCAAGTTTATCGATTTTCCCACAGTCTTCTTGAACCGTTGGTTCTACGTTCACGCCGGGGTCAGTGAACTGTGATGTCACGGATCAGCTTCAATCGCAAACGCGCCAAACTCGTGGGTCTTCTGGGTATTCGCGCCCGGCTCGTGCTGCTGGCGCTGATCCTGGTGGTGCCCTTGATGGTCGAGCGCGTCCGCTCGCTCGAAGACATGCGCGCCAAGACGATCGCCGAAATCAACCACGAGTTCGACAAGCTGGCCCAGCGCACGGTCAAGGCGCAACGTGAGGTCATATTATCGGTCGAGGCCATCCTGAAATCGGGCTCGCAGATCTATCTGTCGGGCGCGCGGCTTGGCGATGCCTGCGGGCTGATGCGCGCCAGCGTGCCGACGAACCTGCCATGGATCAGAGACGTTCTCGTTCTCGACACCGACGGGCGGGTCGCCTGCGCCAGCGCCGACGTCGGCGACATCAATCTCGACGATCGGGATTATTTCAAGCGCGCCAAGGCCGAACGCAAGCTGGTGATCAGCGACTACATCGTCAGCCGGGTCTCGAAGTTGCCGACCGCGGTGGCGGCCTATCCGATGTCACTGGCGGACAAAGGCAACGGCGGCGTCATCATCGCCGGCATCAATCTCGACTGGATGTCGAAGATCATGGACAACCTCGGCGGCAGGCCGGGCGTATCGGCGGTTCTCGTCGACAGCGCCGGAACGGTTCTGGCGGCTCCGTCCGATCAGGCCAGCATGATCGGCCATCCGGTCGACGACCTCCGGATGCTGTCGGCAATCGAGACATCGGGCGATCCCTCGAACAGCGCCACCGGCAGGTTGCATTTCACCGCCGCGAACGGCAAGGAACGCTTGGTTTCCTTCAGCCGCGTTCCCGGAACGCATTCCAGCCTGATCGTCAGCATCGACGAAGCCGCGGCATCCGCGACAATCAATCGCGAGATTCGCAAGGCCTATGTCCAGCTCGGTTTTGTCGGCCTTCTCGTCCTGCTCGGCGCGCTGATCGCCGCGGAACGGCTGATCGTCCAGCCGATAGCCCTGATGACAGCCGCGGCCAGGCAATTCGGGCGCGGCGACCGCGCCGCGCGCGTGGCCCGCTCCCAGTTGCCCGCAGAATTTGTTCCGCTGGCGCGGGCGTTCAACGCCATGGCGGCGCGACTCGGCAGACGCGAAAGCGAGCTGCTCGCCGCCAACGACCGACTGACCGTGATGGCCTCGATCGACATGCTGTCCGGCCTCGCCAACCGGCGCGGCTTCCAGAGCCGGCTCGATTTCGAATGGTGCAGGGCGCAGCAGACCGGTGAACGGCTGTCGCTGCTGATGATCGACGTCGATCATTTCAAGCTGTTCAACGACACTTACGGCCATCTCGAGGGCGATACCTGCCTCCACCGTCTCGGCGAGGTGCTGGGCGGGATCGCAAATCGGACCAGGGGTTTCGCGGCGCGCTACGGCGGCGAGGAATTCAGCCTGTTGCTGCCGAACACCGACGCCGGCGTCGCGATGACAATCGGCGAGACGGTACGCGCCGCCGTCCAGGCGCTCGCCCTGCCCCATGCGACCTCGAGCCATCAGACCGTGACCGTCAGCGTGGGCATCGCTTGCACCTCGCCGAACGAGACCCAGCAGCCGATGGAACTGGTCGAGGCCAGCGACGCCGCGCTCTACGTCGCCAAGCATCGCGGTCGCAACACCGTGGTCGAGCATGGTTTCGTCGGCGTTTCCGACGCTGAAGCCGACGCGGCCGCGATGACGCGGGCGGGCTAGAGCATGATCCCGAAAGTGGAAACCGGCTTTCGGAAAAAGATCATGCTCAAACAAAAAGATAAGCGACGAGTCTGGTCCAACGCAGGTGAACCAGACTCTGGATCACGATGATCTCGGATCGAATCGATCCCGAATCCTGAACGTTATCGATTCCGATATTTTGGAAAAAGTGCGAGCGGAAAACCGCGACACTTTTTCTCATCCTGCTCCAGCCGCACCGCCTACGCCCGCGCCGGAATCGCAAGGCCGCGCTGCACCGCCGGACGCGCCAGGCCTCGCTCCAGCCACGCCGCGACATGGCGGAAGCGGTCAAACTCGACCAGCTCGCGCGCCCCATAGAATCCGATCAGGTTGCGGACCCAGCCAAGCATCGAAATATCCGCGATGGTGTATTCATCGCCGGCAAACCAGCGATGGGTCGACAGGTGCGCATCCATCACGGCGAGCAGCCGTTTCGATTCCGCCACATAGCGGTCGCGCGGCCGCTTGTCCTCGAAATCCTTGCCGGCGAACTTATGAAAAAAACCGACCTGCCCGAACATTGGCCCGACGCCACCCATCTGGAAATGCAGCCACTGGATCGCGTGCCAGCGCCGTGCCGGGTCGGCGGTCAGGAACTGGCCGGTCTTCTCGGCGAGATATTGCAGGATCGCACCCGACTCGAACAGAGCGAGCGGCTTGCCGCCCGGACCGTCGGGATCGAGGATCGCGGGAATCTTGCCGTTGGGATTGAGCCACAGGAATTCCGCGCTCTTCTGCTCGCCCTTGCCGAAATCGACCAGATGCGGCTCGTAAGGCAGTCCGGTTTCCTCGAGCATGATCGACACCTTCACTCCGTTGGGCGTCGGCACCGAATAGAGCTGCAGCCGGCGGGGATCTTTGGCCGGCCAGCGGCGGGTGACGGGATAAACGGAGAGGTTGGCCATTGAATCACTCCCGAGGCGCGGTGGGCGTCCCGCTTACACCGCAAAACCACACCGCTTGCAAACCGCGACGTCCGGATCGTCCGACCCGTTGACCCCCGGTCCGCTTTCATGGCCTAGTCCCGCCATCCTGTAAAAAACGCTGCGATTCCATGACCTCAGAACGTTACAACGCCCGTGACGCCGAACCGCGCTGGCAAGCCGAGTGGGACAGGCAGGCGATCTTCGCGACCAAAAACGACGACCCGCGCGAAAAATACTACGTGCTGGAGATGTTCCCCTATCCGTCCGGGCGGATCCACATCGGCCATGTCCGCAACTACACCCTCGGCGACGTGATCGCCCGCTACATGCGCGCAAAGGGCTACAACGTGCTGCACCCGATGGGCTGGGACGCCTTCGGCCTGCCCGCCGAGAACGCCGCGATCGAGCGCAAGGTTGCGCCCAAGGCGTGGACCTACGACAACATTGCCGCGATGAAAAAGCAGCTCCGCTCGATCGGGCTGTCGCTCGACTGGGCGCGGGAATTCGCGACCTGCGACCCGTCCTATTACAAGCACCAGCAGAAGATGTTCCTGGACTTCCTGCGCGCCGGTCTCGCCGAGCGCGAGAAGCGCAAGATCAACTGGGATCCGGTCGACATGACCGTGCTCGCCAACGAGCAGGTGATCGACGGCCGCGGCTGGCGCTCCGGCGCCGTGGTCGAGCAGCGCGAGATGAACCAGTGGGTCTTCAAGATCACGAAATACGCGCAGGAATTGCTCGACGCCCTCGACAGGCTCGATCGCTGGCCCGACAAGGTGCGGCTGATGCAGCGCAACTGGATCGGCCGCTCCGAGGGCCTCTTGGTCCGCTTCGCGCTCGACGCCGCGACCACGCCGAACGGTGAGAGCGAGCTGAAGATTTTCACCACGCGTCCCGACACCTTGTTCGGCGCGAAGTTCATGGCGATCGCGCCGGATCATCCGCTGGCGCAGTCGGCGGCGAAAGACAATCCCGCGCTCGCCGAATTCATCGCCGAGTGCAAGCGGCGCGGCACCGCGCAGGCCGAGATCGACACCGCGGAGAAGATGGGCTTCGACACCGGCATCCGCGCCATTCATCCGTTCGACGCGGCGTGGGCTCTGCCGGTCTATGTCGCCAACTTCATCCTGATGGAATACGGCACCGGCGCCATCTTCGGCTGCCCGGCCCACGATCAGCGCGACCTCGACTTCGTCAACAAATACGGGCTCGGCAACACGCCGGTGGTCTGCCCCGAGGGACAGGACCCCGCGAGCTTCGTCATCACCGACACGGCTTACGACGGCGACGGGCGGATGATCAACTCCCGCTTCCTCGACGGCATGACCGCCGATGCGGCGAAGGAAGAGGTCGCCAAGCGGCTGGAAGGCGAGATGCGCGGCAACATGCCGGTCGCCGAGCGCAAGGTGAATTTCCGCCTGCGCGACTGGGGCATCTCGCGCCAGCGCTACTGGGGATGTCCGATCCCGGTGATCCATTGTCCGAAGTGCGACGTGGTGCCGGTGCCGGAGACGGACCTGCCGGTCACGCTGCCTGAGGATGTCACCTTCGACAAGCCCGGCAACGCGCTCGACCATCATCCGACATGGAAGCACGTCGTCTGCCCGAAGTGCGGGGCCAAGGCCACGCGCGAAACCGACACCATGGACACCTTCGTGGACTCGTCCTGGTATTTCGCGCGCTTCACAGACCCGTGGAACGAGACCGCGCCGACCACGCCCGCGATCGCCAACCGCATGATGCCGGTCGACCAGTACATCGGCGGCGTCGAGCACGCGATCCTGCACCTGCTCTATTCGCGCTTCTTCACCCGCGCGATGAAAGCAACCGGCCATGTCGACATGGACGAGCCCTTCAAGGGCATGTTCACCCAAGGCATGGTGGTGCACGAGACCTACCGCAAGGCCGACGGCGGCTGGGCCTCCCCCGACGAAGTGAAGATCGAAGTCGCCGGCAACGGCCGCCGCGCCAGCCTGATCGCCTCGGGCGAGGAGATCAGCATCGGCGCGGTCGAGAAGATGTCGAAGTCCAAGCGCAACACCGTCGACCCCGACGACATCATCGGCAGCTACGGCGCCGACACCGCGCGCTGGTTCATGCTGTCGGATTCGCCGCCGGATCGCGACGTGATCTGGAGCGAGGAAGGCGTGCAGGGCGCATCGCGCTTCATGCAGCGGCTGTGGCGGCTGGTCAACGAATCGGCGGAGGCGGCCAAAACCGCGCCGCAGGACCGGCCGGCAAGTTTCGGCACTGAGGCGAGCGGCTTGCGCAAGGCGACCCATGGCGCGCTCGACAAGGTATCGACCGGCATCGAGCGGCTGCACTTCAATGTCTGCCTCGCCAATATCCGCGAGTTCGCCAACGACCTGGCCGACGCCCTTGTCCGCTCCCGCGCCGCCAAGTCGACTCCCGCGCCGGATTTGAGTTGGAGCCTGCGCGAGGCCGCCACCATCCTGGTCCAGTTGTTCAGCCCGATGATGCCGCACCTTGCCGAGGAATGCTGGCAGGCGCTGGGGCAGACCGGTCTGGTTTCGCAAGCCCGCTGGCCACAAATCGAGCGCGATTTGCTGGTTGAAGACACCGTGACTCTGCCGGTGCAGGTCAACGGCAAAAAACGGGGCGAGGTCACGGTGGCCAATGGCGCGCCGAATCCGGAAATTGAGACTGCCGTTCTGGCGCTCGATGCGGTAAGACAGGCGCTGGGCGGCAAACCGGCCCGCAAGATCATCATCGTCCCGCAGAGGATCGTGAATGTGGTGGGGTAGGTTGTCGGCTCGACCGGCTCGATCATGGCTTGAAGCGTTTTCGAGCGAAGTGGGTGCCGGTTCGCGTCGAGAAAACGCGTCAAAATCAGAATCCAGGGCCCCGTTCCGATTCTATCGGAACGGAAATGGCTTCAGTCCGCGCCTCGTAGCGCGACTGAGCGTCGTTGCCGTGCTGGCGGCGCTGACGGCCGGCTGCTTTCATCCGATGTATGCCGAACATGCCGACGGCAGCCCGGCGCTGCGCGACAAGCTGATGGGCGTGGAACTGCTGCCGATCGACAAGCCCAACGCCTCCCGCGATGCCCGGATCGGCGTCGAAATCCGCAACGCGCTCGCGTTCAAGCTTTATGGCGGCGCCACCGGCGCGCCGCCGACGCACCAGCTCAGGATCCGCTTCTCAACAACCCGCTCGTCGCTGATGCTCGATCCCCACACCGCCCTGCCCTCCAACGAGAACTACGGCATCGACGCGAGCTACCAGTTGATCGAGGTCGCGACCGGCAAGACCGTTCTCAATGCGAACACCTTCGCCCGCACCTCCTACGACATTCCCGGCCAGCTCCAGCGTTTCGCGCGCGCGCGCGCCTATCGCGACGCCGAGGATCGCGCCGCACAGCAGATCGCCGACAACATCAATACGCGGCTGGCGGCGTTCTTCTACGCCGGCACCTGACCGCTCCGCGAATGGTCGCGCTGCGTGGAAAAGACGTCGACAGCTTTCTCGCCCGGCCCGATCCGGACCGCCCGATCATCCTGCTCTACGGCCCCGACGCCGGTCTCGTGCGCGAGCGCGCGGACGCCTTGACGGCGTCTGCCGTCGATGACGTCAACGATCCGTTCTCGCTGGTGCGACTCGATGGCGACGAACTCGCCGCCGAGCCGTCGCGTCTCGTCGACGAAGCCATGACGGTGCCGCTGTTCGGCGGCCGCCGCGCCCTCCGCGTCAAGGCCGGATCGCGCAGTTTCGCCAGCGGCGTCGAGACGCTGGCGGACTCCGATATCCGGGACTGCCGGATCGTGATTGAGGCCGGCGAGCTGCGGCCGGAGGCGCCGCTGCGCAAGGCCTGCGAGCGCGCGAAGAATGCGGTGGCGATCGCCTGCTACCCCGACACCGAGCGCGATCTCGCACGCCTGATCGACGATGAGCTGCGCGTCTCCGACCTGAAGATCGCACAGGATGCGCGCGCCATGCTGACATCGCTGCTTGGCGGTGACCGTCAGGCCTCGCGCAACGAACTGCGCAAGATCGCGCTTTATGCCCATGGTGCGCGCGAGATCACGCTCGAGGACGTGATGGCGGTGGTGTCGGACGCCTCCGACTTCAAGCTCGATCCCGTCGTCGACGCCGCGTTTGCGGGACAGCCCGCCATCGTCGAAACCGAATTCGCCAAGGCCATGGTCGCCGGCACTTATCCGGGCCTCGCCATTTCGGCCGCGCAGCGTCAGGTCGCCGCTTTGCACAAGGCGGCGCTTCTGATGGAAGGCGGCGCGTCGGCCCCGTCAGCCGCCGAGGGCGGATTTCCGCGGTTGCATTTTTCGCGCAAGGCGGCGGTGGAAACGGCGTTGCGCAATTTCAGCGCCGCGCGGCTGGCTCAGGTGATGGATCAGCTCGCGATCGCGGCGCTCGATGCGCGCAAGCATTCGGCGCTGGCCGCCGTCATCGCCCAGCGCGCGCTGATGTCGATCGCGGTGAATGCAAGGCGGCGGGGATAGCGAATCGTCATTCCGGGATGCGGGCGAAAGCCCGCAGACCCGGAATCCATGTTCCCGGCTGTGTTCGTGGATTCCGGGTTCGCGCTTCGCGCGCCCCGGAATGACTGTCTAACTTTTGTTGTCCAGCCGCTTCAAAATCTCGTCGAGCTGGTCGAGATCGCGATAGCGGATCTGCACGACCCCGCCGGGATTCTTGTGCTCCACCGTCACCGCAAGGCCGAGCGCGTCGCTGACGCGCTTTTCAAGCGCCAGCGTATCCGGATCCTTCTGCGCCTTGTCCGCGCGCGCCTTCGGCGGCTTGCGCTCCGGCACGCCCGCCTCATGCGCGAGCGCCTCGGCCTGCCGCACGTTGAGGCCTTCGGCGACGATGCGCTTCGCGGCGCCGGAAGGATCGGGCACGCCGATCAGCGCGCGCGCGTGGCCGGCCGACAATTCGCCGGAGGCGATCAACGCCTGCACGTCCTCGGGCAGTTTCGTCAGCCGCATCATGTTGGCGACGTGGCTGCGGCTCTTGCCGACGATCTTCGCGATCTCGTCCTGGGTGCGTTTGAATTCGTCGGCAAGCGCGTGATAGCCCTTCGCCTCTTCCATCGCGTTGAGGTCTTCGCGCTGCACGTTCTCGACGATGGCGATCTCGAGCGCGACGTGATCGCTGACGTCGACCGGCACGATCGGAACGTCATGCAGTCCCGCCGCCTGCGCCGCGCGCCAGCGCCGCTCGCCGGCGATGATCTCGTAGCGATCCTGAACGCCTTTCACCGCACGCACCACGATCGGCTGGATCACGCCGTGCTGGCGAATCGAATCGGCAAGTTCGCCCAGCTCCACATCGGAAAACGCGCGGCGCGGATTGCGCGGATTGGGTTTCAGGAACTCGATCGCCACCTTGCGCTGCGAGCGCGGGCGTTCGGCATGGGCAGCCTCGCCGCCGACGTCGCCGATCAGACTTGCAAGACCGCGGCCCAGTCGCGAACGCGCTTCGTCGGCCATCGTCAGCTCCCTTGGATTCACGCAGAACACTCCAGATCAACGAGATGATTTTGCACGCGCGTTCCAGAACAACGGCGTCGCTTGTTCTGTTATTTCCTCTCCATTGTGTGGGAGAGAGCGGGTTTCGCTTCGCGAGCGGCGTCAATCGCTTCGCTCACCCGCATCGCGAATGATTTCCAATCCTCAATGCGTCGTGCGCAGGTCGCGCTCGCGCTTGATCACCTCGGTCGCGAGCTTCAGATAGGCTTCGCTGCCGCTGCATTTGAGATCGTAGACCAGCACCGGCTTGCCATAGGACGGCGCTTCCGAAATGCGCACGTTGCGCGGGATCATGGTGTCGTAGACCTTCGAGCCCATGAACTGGCGCACGTCGGCGACGACCTGGTTCGACAGGTTGTTGCGCGAGTCGAACATGGTCAGCACGATGCCGTGGATCGACAGATTCGGATTGAGCGTGGTGCGCACCTGCTCGACTGTCTGCAGGAGTTGCGACAGGCCTTCGAGCGCGAAGAACTCGCATTGCAGCGGCACCAGGATCGCGTCCGACGCCGCCATCGCGTTGACGGTGAGAAGGTTGAGCGACGGCGGACAATCGATCAGCACGTAGGTGTAATCGGCGTTGTCGGCGGCGTTGCCGTTGAGCGCGGTGATCGCATCGCGCAGGCGGAAGGCGCGATCCTTCGTCATGCCGAGCTCGAGTTCGAGGCCGGAGAGATCCATGGTCGATGCCGCTATATGAAGGCGCGGCACCGCCGTCGGCACCACGGCGTCGCGCAGCGGCGCCTCGCCGATCAGCACGTCGTAGGTGGAGACGTTGCGGTCGCGCCGGTCGATGCCGAGGCCGGTCGACGCGTTGCCCTGGGGATCGAGGTCGACGATCAGGACGCTTTCGCCGATCGCAGCCAGCGCGGTGCCGAGATTGATCGCGGTCGTCGTCTTGCCGACGCCGCCCTTCTGGTTCGCAAGCGAAATGATCCGGGGATGGCGGGCGGACGAATCGCGCTCGCTATCGCATTGATAGATATCATCAATTACCGTCATGCGCGGCGCCATGTTTATCATGTTTGTTTTGTCGGAGGACTATCGCGCCGATCGATGCGATCGAGTTCGACGATCCAGCCTTGTCCACCGGTGCGGCTGGAATGAATGCGAGGCTCAATATTCCAATATTTAGTGGCTTCCGTCAATTCAGCTTCTACATCTTGACCCTTGAGAAACAACGCCGTGGCTCCCTGTCTGACCAGAGGTTCCGCGAAGCCGAGCAGCAGTTGTAGAGGCGCCAGCGCCCGCGCGGTTACGCAATCGATCCGGCTCTCCAACCTTTCCACATAATCCCCAATATCCGCGTTGTGAATGACGGCGGGCGCCCCGGTAATCCGGGCAGCCTCACGCAGGAAGGCGGCCTTTTTGGTGTTGCGCTCCACGAGATCGACCCGTGCGCCTCGGACGTCCGCGAGAACGCAGGCCAGCACGACGCCGGGGAAGCCGCCGCCGCTCCCGAGATCGGCCCAGAGTTTTGCCTGCGGCGCCAGCGAAAGAAGCTGGAGCGAATCGGCGATGTGGCGCGTCCAAAGATGCGGCAGCGTCGACGGCGCGACCAGATTAGTTTTGCTCTGCCATTGGCCGAGCAGATCGACATAGGCGTCCAGCCGCAACTCTGTTTCACGTGAAACAGGGGTCAGCGCCAGCGCGGCCGCCTTGTCGGCGGTCGAAACGGATTGAGCCAGTAAAGGTTTTGGCATGGCCACTGAGGCAACATAGGGGACTGTGTGATTCCCGGCCAGACATTTCAATCCGCGGCGGTCGGCCATTGGCCGAGGGCGACCTTCCGGCGCGTGGGGTGCGAGCCGTTTTCTTTATGCTGCCACCATGGCGACGACCGATGTTTCACGTGAAACATCTCGGCCGGATCGCGCTCAGGCCGACGCTGCCGCTCTCTTCCGCGCTTCGCGGCGCAGATACGCCGCCAGGATGCCAAGCGCGGCTGGCGTCAGGCCATCGAGCCGCCCCGCCTGCCCCACTGTGCGCGGCTGGGCTTTTTCCAGCCGGTTGCGCGCCTCATTGGAGAGTCCCGGCACCGCTCCGTAGTCGATCCCGGTCAGAATCAGCCCCTCGTCGCGGCGGAATGCTTCGACATCGGCGGTCTGACGCCTCAGGTAGACGTCGTATTTGGCGTCGATCTCCAGATGCACGGCGATTGTCGGATCGACGGCCGACAGCTCCGGCCAGATCGCGGTCACCTTGCCCCACCCGATCTCGGCATAGGACAGGAGTTCGAACGCCGACCGCCGATGGCCGTCGCGATTGAGCGAAAGCCCGTACCCGGCCGCCTCGTTCGGCGTCACCGACAGCGATGTCGCCAGCGCCTTCGCCGCCTCCAACGCCGCCATCTTGGCCCGGTGACGCGCGGCGCGCCCTGCCCCGACACAGCCCATTGCAATGCCCTTGTCCGTCAGCCGCTGGTCCGCATTGTCGGCGCGGAGCGTCAGGCGGTACTCGGCGCGTGAGGTGAACATCCGATAGGGTTCGGTAATGCCGCGGGTCACGAGGTCGTCGATCATCACGCCGAGATAGCCGTCGGCGCGGTCGAATACGACCGGATCGCCGCCGCCCGCCGCCAACGCGGCATTGAGGCCCGCGACCAGCCCCTGCGCCGCGGCCTCCTCATAGCCCGTGGTCCCGTTGATCTGGCCGGCCAGGAAAAGCCCGGGCATCCGCCTGGTCTGCAAGGTCGGCTCCAACTCGCGCGGATCGACGTGGTCATATTCGATAGCGTAACCCGGCCGGGTCATCCGGACGCGTTCAAGGCCCGGAATGGTCGCGAGGATCGCGAGCTGAACCTCCTCCGGCAACGACGTCGAAATCCCGTTGGGATAGACCGTGGGATCGTCCAGGCCTTCCGGCTCCAGGAAAATCTGGTGGCCGTCGCGATCGCCGAAGCGGACCACCTTGTCCTCGATCGACGGGCAATAGCGCGGCCCCGAACTCGTGATCTGGCCGGAATAGATCGGCGATCGGTGCACATTGCTCCGGATCACCTCGTGGGTGGCCGGCGTGGTGCGGGTGATGCCGCACTGGATCTGCGGCACAGTGATCCGGTCGGTCATCACCGAAAACGGCTCCGGCGGATCGTCGCCCGGCTGCATTTCGACCGCCGCCCAGTCAATGGTGGCGCCATCAAGCCGTGGCGGCGTCCCGGTCTTGAGGCGGCCCAGCGTAAAACCGATTCGTTCGAAAGCCGCGGACAAGCCGAGCGATGGCGCTTCATCGACCCGTCCCGCAGGCCAGCTTTTCTCGCCGAGGTGGATCAGTCCGCGCAGAAAGGTGCCGGTGGTAACAACGACCGCGCCGGTCCTGATCTCGCGGCCGTCGCTCAGGCGAATGCCGGCGATTCGGCCGGAAGTGACGATCAGGTCGTCCGCCTCGCCCTCGATCACCTCGAGGTTCGCGGCTTCCTGAACCGCACGCTGCATCGCGGCCGCATAGAGCTTGCGATCGGCCTGAGCGCGGGGCCCACGGACCGCCGGACCCTTGCGGCGGTTGAGCATCCGGAACTGGATGCCCGCCGCATCGGCCACGCGGCCCATCAGCCCGTCCAGTGCGTCGATCTCGCGGACCAGATGGCCCTTGCCCAACCCGCCGATCGCGGGATTACAGGACATCGCGCCGACCGTCGCGAAGCGATGGGTCACGAGCGCCGTTCGGGCGCCCATCCGCGCTGCCGCGGTCGCGGCCTCGCAGCCGGCGTGGCCGCCTCCGATCACAATGACGTCGAATGATGGTGCCATATCCGGAATCTTCACGATTATTCGCCCCGGTTTTTAGCTCAGCCGGGGGCCGTCCGGAAGCTTGGATTTCACTGGCAGACCGACGGCAGTGTTTCACGTGAAACACACAGCCGTGAAACCGGAAGGGCTCGTTTCTTGCGAGGCAAGTGAAGGAATGAATACAGAATGTACTACTTACCGATGCAGAAATCCTTAAAGAGCGAATCTAGAATATTATCGATGTCCACGCGACCTAGAAGCCGTCCCATCAACTGAACCGAAATCCGAAGCTGTTCGGCGACAAGTTCATCGCCGCGCCCGGCCAACGACTCCGTCTTCGCAAGCGATGCTGCAGCCTCCTGCAATATGCTGCGGTGCCGCAAACGCGTAATGGCAGAGATTTCGCCCGAACCGAGCCACTTCCCCGCGAACGACGTCAGCGCCGCAACCAGTTCATCGATGCCGTCGCCACGCGCCGCCGAAATCCGGAAATACGGCGTCGCTGCCCCCTGCCCCGGTTTCGCCTCAAACTGCCATGGCTTCGTCCCATCATCTTCCGGGCCTGAAAGATCGACCTTGTTGCGTACCTCCCAAAGCGGCGCGCCTCCTCCTCCGATCGGTCGCGGCGGACAGGCCCGCTCACCGTCATCATCCGCAAGCCACAATACCAGATCCGCAGCCGCGGCACGCTCTTGCGCCCGCCGCACGCCTTCCCGCTCGATGGGATCCTCGGTTTCGCGAATGCCCGCGGTGTCGATCAGCGTCATCGGGTAACCATCGAGATCGAGATGCACCTCGATGACGTCGCGCGTGGTGCCCGCATAGGGCGAAACGATCGCCGCCTCGCGCCGCGCCAACCGATTGAGCAGCGTCGACTTGCCGGCATTCGGCGGACCCGCGATCGCGACCGTCAAGCCGTCGCGCAGGCGTTCGCTTTGCGCCGATGCAGCAAGGGTTTCTTCGATCTCTTGACGGAGCCGCGCGATCTTCTCCATCGCGGGCTTTAGCAGATCATCCGGCACATCGCCTTCATTGGCGAAATCGATTCCGGCTTCGATCAGGGCCGACGCCTCGATCAGTTGCCTGCGCCATTCACGCGCGCGATCGCCGAGCAGTCCTTGCAACTGCCGTAACGCCTGCCGCCGCTGCCGGTCGGTGTCGGCATGGATGAGATCGTCGAGACCTTCGGCTTCGGTGAGATCGATCTTGCCGTTCTCGAACGCGCGCCGGGTGAACTCGCCCGGCTCCGCTGCTCTTACATCGGCAATCGACGAGAGCGCAGCGAACAACGCGTTCAGCACCGCGCGGCCGCCGTGAACATGGAACTCCGCGACGTCTTCGCCGGTTGCGCTCGCAGGCCCGGCAAACCACAAAACGACAGCGTCATCAATCACTTCGCCGAGCGGATCGCGCAGCATGACCCGCTTCGCCAGGCGCGCGGCAGGCATCATTCCTGCGATTTTTTCAAGCGCCGTTCCCGCCTGCGCGCCCGAGACTCGCACGACCGCGATCGCCGACGGGGGCCGGCCCGACGACAGGGCGAAGATCGTTTGCTCTCGCGGATGCATTGCCTATTGTCTCAATCGGCTTCGACGACACAACAAATGCAGACGACAGCGGCGAAGCCTTGCTGCTTTTGTTATCCCATATTCGAAAGAAGGGCGCCTCGATATGAATCACGCCGCAGCCGGCTCAGGCCGCCCCGCGAATCGTCTGGCTGCGGAAACAAGCCCATACCTGCTGCAACACCAGCACAATCCCGTCGACTGGTGGCCGTGGGGACCCGCAGCGCTCGCCGAAGCGCAGCGGACCAACCGACCGATCCTGCTGTCGATCGGCTACGCCGCCTGTCACTGGTGCCATGTCATGGCGCATGAGAGTTTCGAGGACGACGAAGTCGCCGCAGTGATGAACGAGTTGTTCGTCTGCATCAAGGTCGACCGCGAGGAGCGGCCGGATATCGACCAGATTTACATGAGCGCGCTTCATCATCTCGGCGAGCAGGGCGGCTGGCCGCTGACGATGTTCCTGTCGCCCGACGGATCGCCGTTCTGGGGCGGCACGTATTTTCCGAAGCTGCCGGATTATGGCCGCCCGGCATTTACCGATGTCCTGCAATCGGTGGCGCGGGTTTTTCACGACAAGCCGGACCGGATCGCGCACAACCGCGATGCGCTGCTCGCCCGGCTTTCCGAACGCGCCAGATCCGAAAATCCGGCGAATCTCGGCCCCGCCGAACTCAACGGCGCGGCAGCTTCGATCATGCATGCAATCGATCCCGTGAACGGCGGGCTGCGTGGCGCACCGAAATTTCCGCAATGCTCCGTGCTGGAATTTCTCTGGCGCGCCGGCGCGCGCACCGGCGACGAACGCTTCTTCGCCGCCACCTCGCTGACCCTGACGCGGATGAGCCAGGGCGGCATCTACGATCATCTCGGCGGCGGCTATGCCCGCTATTCGGTCGACGACAAATGGCTGGTGCCGCACTTCGAGAAGATGCTTTACGACAACGCACAGATTCTCGACCTGCTCGCGCTCGACTACGCCCGCAGCAACAGTGCCCTGTACCGCGAACGCGCGATCGAAACCGTCGATTGGCTTCGCCGGGAAATGGTGACCGGGGAGGGGGGCTTTGCTTCCTCGCTCGATGCCGACTCCGAAGGCAAGGAAGGCAAGTTCTACGTCTGGTCCGCGAGCGAGATCGAAGAGGTGCTCGGCGCAACCGACGCCGCTGATTTCGCCGCACGATACGACATCACCTCGGGGGGCAACTTCGAAGGCCACAACATTCCCAATCGCCTGAAGAACTCCGACCTCGACGGCAATGATGAGGCGCGGATGCAGGCGCTACGCGCGAAGCTCTTGACGCGCCGCGCGCGTCGCGTCCGTCCGGGCCTCGACGATAAGGTGCTCGCCGACTGGAACGGCCTGATGATCGCGGCTCTCGTTCACGCAGCCCGCGCCTTCGACGTCGCGGACTGGCTGCAAACCGCGCGCATCGCGTACGACTTCGTTCGAACCACGATGACCCGCGACGAACGGCTTGGTCACTCATGGCGCGAGGGCAGGCTATTGATCCCGGCGCTCGCTTCCGACTATGCCGCGATGGGACGTGCGGCGCTCGCGCTGCATGAGGCGACCGGCGACAGCGCCTTTCTCGAGCAGGCCCTGCGCTGGCAGGCAACGCTGGACGCGCATTACGCCGACGTCGAACACGGCGGCTATTATCTCACCGCCGACGACGCCGAAGGACTGATCGTGCGGCCGCACTCGACGGCCGATGACGCCATCCCCAACCATGACGGACTGATCGCCCAAAACCTGGTCCGCCTCGCGGCGCTGACCGGCGATACAAAGTGGCGCGACCGCATCGACAACATGTTCGCCGCCTTGCTGCCGAGCGCAACCGCGACCGGCTTCGGCCAACTGTCGCTGATGAACGCGCTCGATCTCCGCCTCACCGGCGCGGAGATCGTCGTGGTGGGCGAGGGCGCGCAAGCCGGCGCGCTGCTCAGCGCCGCAAGAAAACTGCCGCACGCCACGAACATCGTGCTGCACGCGCCGCATGCCGACGCGCTGCCGGCCGACCATCCCGCGCGTGCCAAGGTTAAGTCCGTCCAAGGCGCCGCGGCCTTCGTCTGCCGCAACCAGAGCTGCTCGCTGCCGGTAAGTCGGCCGAATGATCTCATCGCGCTTGTGAACGATCAAATTGCGCCTTCTCCATTAAGAGATAGTTAGGCATTTCGGGGACGCCGGCGCCGCGCGTAAATTGCCCTTAAGACTGTTCGCTTATGGTCGATCCATGTCCTCATCCCCCATGGAGGCCGCTGATCCCAAAACGATGAACCGGCTCATCTGGCTCGTTATTGCGGCATGCTTGGCACGCTTTATGTGAGCTACCGATGGGCCGGGCTGTCCCTTGACGTGACTCACCGTTGGCCGGTTCTTTTGTTAATTCCCGCCTGCCTCTGCCTGTCATTTTATTACCGTTACTATCGCATCGACCGGTACATTTCGGCAGGGACTGAATTTTCCGCGCAGCTTCTGATTATCCTGCTAACGGGTACGCTGCTCAGCTTTGCCGCCGCGACCGCCGACTTTCCCTATCGGGACGACATCCTGTTCCACCTGGATCAGGAGCTGGGGTTTGACTGGCGCGCATATCTCGACTTCTTCAACACCCATTACATCGTCGGCCGCACGATCCATTTCATTTACTTCACCATTCACGTCCAACCGGTGCTCATCGGCATTGCGTTGCTCTGGACGCGGCGATTTGTGCGACTTCAGCAATTCGTCCTGACCGTGGCTATAGCTTTATGCCTGACGATAGCAATTTTCATCCTTACACCCGCGGTGGCCAACTATGCTCATCTCGGGTTGCAGCGCGCGGACTTTGGCAATCTCGCCCCATCCTGCGCATTTGAGCATATTCGGCATCTTGAATCGCTTCGGCGCGGCACGACCCACGTCGTCAAGCTGGACGATCTCGAAGGACTGATTATCTTTCCGAGCTTCCACGCCGTTGCTGCGGTACTGTTCTGCTGGGCAATCTGGCCAGTCCGGCGACTTCGCTGGTTTTTCGGTCCGATCAACTTGCTGATGCTTGTGGCAACGCCGGTCGACGGCGCGCATTATGCCGTCGACCTCCTCGGAGGCGCTGCCGTTGCCGGAGTCGCCATCGCCTTGACAACCTACATGACGAGGGTCGTCTGCGCCCGCTCGATCGCACAGCCCGTCATCCTGAACGAAGCCCAGGGATTGCCGTCATCCCGGCCGGCATAGGAATGCTCGATACCCAGACCGGTTGTCGACGATCGGTGGGGAGCCGCTGATATTCACGTATTCATCGACTCGAAGAATTCCGCGTTGTTCTTGGTGTTGCGCAGCTTGTCGAGCAGGAACTCGATCGCATCCATGGTGCCCATCGGGTTGAGAATGCGCCGCAACACGTACATCTTCTTGAGCAGTTGCGGGTCGGTGATCAATTCTTCCTTGCGGGTGCCGGAGCGGGCGATGTCGATCGCCGGGAAGGTGCGTTTGTCGGCGACCTTGCGGTCGAGGATCAGTTCCGAGTTGCCGGTGCCCTTGAACTCCTCGAAGATTACTTCGTCCATGCGGCTGCCGGTGTCGACCAGCGCGGTGGCGATGATGGTCAGCGATCCGCCTTCCTCGATGTTGCGCGCTGCGCCGAAGAAACGCTTCGGACGCTGCAAGGCATTGGCGTCAACGCCGCCGGTCAGCACCTTGCCGGAAGAGGGCACGACGGTGTTGTAGGCGCGCCCCAGACGCGTGATCGAATCGAGCAGGATCACGACGTCGCGGCCGTGCTCGACCAAACGCTTGGCCTTTTCGATCACCATCTCCGCGACCTGGACATGGCGCACCGCCGGCTCGTCGAACGTCGAGGACACGACCTCGCCCTTCACCGAGCGCTGCATGTCGGTGACTTCCTCCGGGCGCTCGTCGATCAGAAGAACGATCAGATAACATTCGGGATGATTGGCGGTGATGGAGTGCGCGATATTCTGCATCAGCACGGTCTTGCCGGTGCGCGGCGGAGCCACGATCAGCGCACGCTGTCCCTTGCCGATCGGAGCCACGATATCGATAACCCGCGCCGACAGATCCTTGCGGGTTGAGTCCTCCAGCTCGAGCCGGAACCGTTGATCGGGGAACAACGGAGTGAGGTTATCGAAGTTGACCTTGTGCTTCGATTTCTCGGGGTCCTCGAAATTGAGCGTGTTGACCTTCAACAGCGCGAAATAACGCTCGCCTTCCTTCGGGCTGCGGATGTGGCCTTCGATGGTGTCCCCAGTTCGCAGGCCGAAGCGGCGGATCTGCGACGGCGAGACGTAGATATCGTCTGGACCCGGCAGATAGTTAGCGTCCGGCGAGCGCAGAAAACCGAAGCCGTCGGAAAGAACCTCGACCACGCCTTCGCCGATGATATCGATTTCCTGAATCGCCAGTTGCTTGAGAATGGCGAACATCAGCTCCTGCTTGCGCATGGTGCTGGCATTTTCGACCCCAAGCTCTTCCGCAAACGAGACGAGTTCGGCTGGCGTCTTGGCCTTGAGGTCTTGAAGTTTCATTTCCCGCATTGGGAGGGTCCTGTGGAACGCTTCGAGGAGGATCGTCGGATGGGTTCATGAAGGTGCGGACAGGTTGAAAGGAACGTCCGCAGATCCTGACCGTGAAAAAAACCTTGGGCGAGGAAGATGCCGAAAGGCTTCAAACCTGACATGGCGGCCGGTTCAGTTCAGGAGACCGGAGCGCGACCACATCCGCCTGCTTGGGGTGGGATATCCGCAATATAGAAAATTGACTGCTTCCGTGCAAGGAGGAGTGCATCAGTCTTCCGTCGAAGACTGCGTGCCTGAAAATAGCTCGGTAACTGTCCCCAACTAGCCGTCTTGGCCGCGTCTTGCCTCTCCGGCGACCCCTGGCGGCAAATCCCGCAAGATGGATGGCGGTTTAGCGCCGGACAGCACGCAAGTCATTGATTGACGGCATTATTTTTCATTCTTCGGCGGCAACTTCCACTTCCGACCCGGCCTTACGGCTTGACGATGACGAGTATGACGATGCCGACCATCAAAGCTGTAACCACCTCGTTGATAATGCGATAAAATTTTTGACTCACCGCATTCCGGTCGGCCGCGAAATCCCGCACGCGGCGGGCGAAATAGCCATGGATGGCGGACATCAGGATCACCAGCACGAGCTTTCCCTGAAACCAGCCCGCCAGATACCACTGATGCTCCCACATCATATAAAGCCCGAGCCCCCAGGCGACCATCATCGCTGGATTGATGATCGCCTTGAAGAGCCGCCGCTCCATCACCTTGAACGTCTCGGATTGCTTCGAGCCGATCTCGGCGTCGCAGTGATAAATAAATAGCCGCGGCAGGTAGAGCATGCCGGCCATCCAGGAGATGACGGCAATGACATGAAAGGCCTTGATCCACTCGTACATCGGTCTTCTCGCTCAGGATGCCCTGACGACTGACAATTTGTCGGAACATACGGCTGGTGTGGGGGTTATTCCGGCGACCGATAGAGACCTGATCGGGACGATCTCCGCAAGCGACTCTTTTCTAAAAATTACTTTTTAGATTCTTAAGGTTTGAGTCTTAGTGGCGGTGAATTCGGCGGAGACAATTCTGTCCCGGCTCTTTCAAAAGCTTCTCCACTCCTCCCTGAATTAAGACCCGTTCAGCCGTCAATCCGAAAGATCGTCAGCAGCGCAAACACTTACGCGTCGTTGACCCGCAATTACCCAGAGACAATTCCACACGGTCTCATTATCATTGCCGGCAATCGATGGAGTTATCCCTGCCGTGAGGCCTGTGAGCAAAATCCCCGGTTATCCAGCGGTCCTTGCCGGATAAGCCGTATCGCGGCTCGAACTCCACAGCGATGCACAGGTATTCAGGGGTCATGGCGCCCATCACCGGCAGCAATTTTCATCTCCATCTGGTGTCCGATTCGACCGGCGAAACACTGATCACGGTGTCGCGTGCGGTCGCCGCCCAATATGCCAACCTGACGCCAGTGGAGCACGTCTACCCGCTGGTGCGCAGCCAGAAGCAGCTTGATCGCGTTCTTGCGGAAATCGAGGAAACGCCGGGAATCGTTTTGTTCACGCTCCTGGAAAAGGATCTGGTGGAGCGCCTCGAAGCCAAGTGCCAGGAAATCAACAGCCCGAGCCTTTCGATTATCGGCCCTGTGATGCAGTTGTTTCAGGCCTATCTCGGCGCTTCCACGATCGGCCGGGTCGGCGCGCAGCACACGCTGAACGCGGACTACTTCAGACGCATCGACGCCTTGAACTACACGATGATGCACGACGACGGACAGCATGTCGAAGGTCTGGAGGAAGCCGACGTCGTACTGGTCGGAGTGTCGCGCACGTCGAAAACGCCAACGTCGGTCTATCTTGCTAACCGCGGCATCCGCACTGCGAACGTGCCGCTGGTGCCGGGCATCGCCATCCCGCGTCAACTGGAATCGTTGAAGAAGCCCTTGATCGTCAGCCTTCATGCGGCGCCCGAGCGACTCATTCAGGTCCGGCAGAACCGGCTGTTGAGCATCGGGTCGGGCGCCGGCAACGAAACCTATATCGACCGGAAATCGGTTGCCGACGAAGTGACCTATGCCCGCCGCCTCAGTGCGAAGCACGACTGGGTCCAATTGGACGTCACACGACGGTCGATCGAGGAGACCGCCGCTGCGATCATGAAGCTGTTTGCGGATCGGCAACGGCAGCGGCGGGCGGAGTAGGCTGGTGACGGCGATCTGGCTCGAACCAAAACCCCTGATTCTGGCATCTCAAAGCCAGGTGCGCCAGGCATTGCTCGCAAATGCCGGCTTGTCATTCGAGACCGTTCCGGCCGAGATCGACGAGCGCGCCATTCAGCGAAACTCCGGCCTGACCAAAAGCGATGAGATCGCCGTTCGCCTGGCTTGTGAAAAAGCGCGTGAGGTTTCGTCGCGCGCGCCCGGCCGCTACGTCATCGGAGCCGATCAGACCCTCGAATGCGATGGCCGCCCGTTCGACAAACCGGCTGGGCGCGCGGGGGCAACGGAACACCTGCGCGCGCTGTCCGGCCGGACTCACACGCTGCACGCCGCTGTTGCGATCGTGCGCGACGGCAAGCTGCTCTTTGAAAATGTATCGGCCGCCCGCATGACCATGCGGGAGCTGAGCGAGGACGCGATCGAGGCCTATCTGAACGCGGTTGGCGATGCGGCCACCGCGAGCGTCGGCGCCTATCAGCTCGAGAAACTGGGTGTCCACCTGTTCAGCCGGATCGACGGCGATCATTTCACCATTCTCGGCTTGCCGCTGTTGCCGCTGCTTGCTTTTCTGCGCGGCCAGGGGCTGCTATCGTTGTGACGTCGGGTGTTCGCACATGCTGGTGCTCGGGCTGACCGGATCGATCGGAATGGGGAAATCGACCACCGCCAGGCTTTTTTCGGAAGCCGGGGTGCCGGTTTACGATGCCGACGCGACCGTTCACAAAATTTATGAAGGCGAGGCGGCACCGGCCATCGAGGCGGCGTTTCCCGGAACAACCGTCAACGGCAAGGTCGATCGCGATAAGCTGTCGGCAAAGGTCGTGCACGACGCTGCGGCCATGAAGCGGCTTGAGCAGATCGTGCATCCGATGCTGCATGCGTATCGTCAGTCGTTTCTCGATCGGGCCGAGCGATCGGGTGTCGATGTGGCGGTGGTGGACGTGCCGCTGCTGTTCGAAACCGGTGGCGAGAAGCATGTCGATGCGGTCGTCGTGGTCACCACAACGCCGGACATTCAACGCCAGCGTATTCTGGCCCGCAGCAACATGACGGACGACAAGCTGAATACGATCCTGGCCCGGCAGTTACCCGACGCTGAGAAGCGCAGCCGGGCAGATTTCGTAGTGGACACCTCGCACGGTATCGACGACGTTCGCGAGCGAATCCGGGAAATTCTGGCGCAGACTGCTAAAATGCCGCGACGGCGGCCCTGATTCGTTAGACTGACGGAATTATGCGCGAAATCGTTCTCGACACCGAAACAACCGGCCTGGATCCGCTGCGCGGCGATCGTCTGGTTGAAATCGGGTGTGTTGAAATCTTCAATCGCATGCCGACGGGGCAAACCTTCCATCGCTACATCAATCCGGAACGCGACATGCCGCAGGAAGCGTTCGCGGTCCATGGCCTGTCGAGCGAATTCCTCGCCGACAAGCCGCTGTTTGCGCAGATCGTGGATGAGTTTCTGGAATTTGTCGGTGACGCACCGCTCGTCATCCACAACGCGTCGTTCGATATCGGCTTCATCAATGCGGAACTCGATCGCCTCGAACGGCAGGCGATCGCGCGGGACCGGTTGGTGGATACGCTGCTGCTGGCGCGACGGAAGCATCCCGGCGTGTCGAACCGGCTCGACGATCTCTGCTCGCGATACGCCATCGACAACAGCCGCCGGACCAAGCACGGGGCGTTGCTCGACGCGGAACTGCTTGCGGAAGTCTATATCGATCTGATCGGCGCCCGGCAGTCGCAATTGATCCTGGTGGAAACGGTGGCCCGCCAGAGCGGCGGAACACTCGATACGCCGCGGCGTCAGCGCCCTTCGCCGCTGGCGCCGCGCGTGACCGATGCCGACCGCATCGCCCATCGCGATTTCGTCGCGACACTTGGCGAAAAGGCGATCTGGATGGAATTCGTCGGCAACGAGGCTTGAGTCGGGCCGGCCAAGCCAGGCTAAGCCATATAAGCTAAGCCATGTAAGCTAAGTCTTGGCGGTGATGAACAAACCGGTCGGTCGCCGTCAGCCTTCCAAAACGGCGCCGCTTCGCTCGCCCATGAAGGGAAAGCCTCTAGCTTGGCTGCTGCTGTTGTTGCGCCGCTGCCTGGCGTTCCATGTTTTGCCGGTACAAGCTCACAAAATCGATCGGGTCGAGCATCAGCGGCGGGAATCCGCCGTCGCGAACGACCGTCGCCACGATTTCGCGAGCGAACGGGAACAGCAGGCGCGGGCATTCGATCATGACCAGCGGATGCAGGTTTTCCTGCGGAACGTTGGCGATCCGGAACACGCCCGCATAGGCCAGCTCGAAACCGAACATCAGCTTGCCGGTATGCTCGGCCTTGCCCTCGACCTTAAGCACCACCTCGTAGTCGTTCTCCGCGACGTTGCTGGCGCCGACATTGATTTGAACGCTGATCGAGGGAGGCGTTTGCTGCGGGGCGAGCGAGGCTGGCGCGTTGGGATTCTCGAAAGAGAGATCCTTGGTGTATTGAGCCAGCACATTCAGCTGGGGTGAAGGGCCCGCCTCGGGAGGTGTGCCGTTGCCGTTGGTCATTGGATGTCTCTCCTGGAACGTTCAAGCGAGTCAGGGAAGGTCGGCTTGCTTGAAGGGGCAAATTGCCGCGCCGCCGCGAGTGGCTATCACAAGCCTGCCGCTGTCCACAAGGACGGTGGGACCTTCGGGATGGTCCCTCCGCCGGGGCGACTCGTCGCGTTTAGCCTCGGAGCTTTCGGAAAAAACGCCGCAGGTTGCATAGCCTGGCGGCTTAAACTGTTGAAGGAACGCGTTTTCTTCCCGTAATCCGATTTCCCCTTTGATCGGAAACACGCTATTATTTTTTAAGGCGGCAGCTGAGGAGACAACTCCCTGATCCGGTTCGTTGTGCTAAAACGCGCCCTTGGCCGGACTGGATATCATACCTACATTATTGACGCCGTCTGATGCGAACCTGTGATCCCTGCTGGACGTTCGTTCGCCGGACGAGAACCAGACCGATCAGAAAGTGAAGACGAAGTGGATATTTACACCATCATTTTTCTGGCGCTGGCGGTTTTTATCTTCCTGCGTCTGCGCAGTGTCCTGGGACAGCGCACGGGAAGTGAGCGTCCGCCCTACGACCGTGCGACCCGTGAAGTGCTGCATGGTACGCAGGACAACAATGTTGTTCCGGTACCGGGCACCGTGATCGATCAGACGTCATCGGCGCCCACGGCCGATGTGACGTCCGCCTCCGAGCGCTGGAAAAATCTGACCGAACCGGGCACGCCGCTCGCCCTCGGGCTCGATGCCATCGCGGCTCAGGATTCATCCTTCGACCCGAAGCATTTCCTGAGCGGCGCGCGCAGCGCCTACGAGATGATTGTGCTGGCGTTCGCCAATGGCGATCGCCGGACCCTGAAGGATTTGCTGTCGACGGACGTCTATGACAGCTTCGACGCCGCCATCAAGGATCGGGAGAAACTCGAGCAGCAGACGGAAACGCGATTTGTCTCGATCGACAAAGTCGAGCTGATTGGCGCGGAATTGCGCGACGGCGCGGAGCAACTGACGGTTCGTTTCACCTCGCAGATGATTTCGATTACGCGCGACAAGGCGGGAGCAATTGTCGACGGAAACCCTGAAAAGATTTCCGATATCACCGACGTTTGGACGTTTGCCCGCGATATCGCTTCGCGCGATCCGAACTGGAAACTGGTTGGCACCGGAAGCGGCAGCTGATCGGTATCGCCTTAAACGGTGCGCCATCGGATTTTGCGTGGCCGCTGTGCTTATGCCTGCCGCGGGCGAAGCCCGGCACGCTCCCCGTCATCCGGTCTGGCCGTTCGAGGTCACAGGCGGTCAATACATGCCGGTGGCATGGGCCGACATCGCCGGCTGGAAAGACGACGATCATCTTGAAGCATTCAGGACCTTTCGCAGGAGCTGCCGTGCGGTAACGACCGGGCAGCTCCCGGCCGCTGCCGGCCAGAAAGTGTTGGGCACATCTTTGCGAGAGCCGTGCCGCGCGGCCAAAGGTGTCGCCAACCCTGACGATGCCAAGGCCCGCGCCTTTTTCGAAACCCGTTTCCGGGCCGTGCGAATTTCGCGCCTCGGCGAAGCCGACGGCTTTGTCACCGGTTATTATGAGCCGATTATCGACGGATCGCGCACCAGGACGGACGTCTACACCGTGCCGGTCTACCGGCGTCCCTCGAATCTTTTCGTCCGGGGTTTCACGCAGAGCGCGCCGAGCCTGCCGAACAGCGGACCCGTATATCGCAAGATCGGCCGCCGAAAGCTTGTTCCCTACTACGATCGCGCCGAAATCGAGGACGGCGCGATCGCGGGCCGCGGCCTTGAGATCTGCTGGCTCAAGAGCCAGACCGATCTGCTGTTCACGCAAATCCAGGGCTCCGCGCGCGTTCATCTCGAGGATGGCTCGACCCTGCGCATCAACTATGATTCCTATAACGGCTATCCCTATACCGCCGTCGGCCGTATCCTGATCGAGCGCAACATCATCCCGAAGGACCAGATGTCGATGCAGCGCATCAGGCAGTGGATGACTGAAAACCCGGATGGAGCCACGGAGTTGCGCCGCCAAAACCGGTCGTATGTCTTCTTCCACGAGGTAAAGCTTTCGGACAATGACGAGGCGGTCGGCGCGCAGGGCGTGCCGCTGGTACCCGGCCGGTCGATCGCAGTCGATAAATCGCTGCATGTCTACGGCACGCCGTTCTTCATCGAAGGCGAACTGCCGATCGAATCCGCACAGGCGAAAACCCCGTTCCATCGGTTGATGATCGCGCAGGATACCGGCTCGGCGATCGTCGGCCCGGCTCGCGCCGACCTTTACTTCGGCGCAGGGTCGGAAGCAGGCCGCGTGTCGGGCCGCCTGCGCCACAATATGCATTTCGTGATGCTTGTTCCGAACAGCCTCGATCCAATCGCCCGCGGCAGAACCATGCCGCTTCCGGAAAAGCGACCGTCGGCGAAGATCGCCAGATTGTTTCCTGCGAAGGATCGCAAGCCCGCGGTTACTCCTCAACCGCCCGCCGTCGGCCCGGCCGGCGAGCCGGCCGGGACTACTGCCGTGCCGGCGGCGAAAGCTGCGTCCTCAGGAACCGTTCCGTCTCCGGTGATGCGGCCTGAAGTCAGGTCCGATCGTCATCCGCGGCGTCATCACCGCCGGCGCTGGCGCAGCCCGGTACGATGAAACGCCCGTCGCCGGATACCCTCGCACGACCGCGCCGCCAGCGCGTTCTTACGGATGACGAGCGTCAATTGTGGGAGAGCGTCGCCGGCCAGGCCAAACCGTTGCGCAAACGCTCTCGATCGACTGGAGCTTCCGTGGCGTTGCGCGAGGCAGCAGGCATCGCGGTGCCGTCCGCTCCGGCGCCAAGGCCGACGTCATCCGACGTCGCCAAAGTCAGAAGGACAAAAGCTCCGCCGCCCGTATCGCTCACGCGACGCGAGCGATCGCAATTGTCGCGTGGACGCAAAGACATCGACGCCCGGATCGACCTGCATGGCATGACGCAGACGCGGGCGCATCGTGTCCTGTTGCGCTTTCTGCAGAACGCCTCAAGCGATGGTCTGACCTTCGTGCTTGTCATCACCGGCAAGGGCCGGGCGGCCGATCCTGATTCCGGACGCGGCGTGCTTCGCCGGCAGGTCCCGCAATGGCTCGCCCTGCCGGAATTCCGCTCGCTGGTCGCCGGCTTCGACGAGGCGCATGTCGGTCACGGCGGCGAGGGTGCGCTGTACGTCCGCCTGCGACGCGCGCGGGGTTTTAGAGCATGATCCCGAAAAGTGGAAACCGGCTTTCGGAAAAGATCATGCTCAAACAAAAGATAAGCGACGAGCCTGATTCAACGCAGGTGGAGCGGACGCTATAGCGTTTTCGAGCGAAGTGGTATCCGGTTCGCGTGAAGAAAGCGCGTCAAATCAATAACCTAGAGTCTTCCACCCGTTTCCATGAAGCGGTGGAAGACTCTAACGGTGGAAGACTCTAGAGAATGAACCTGCTCAGGTCGGCGTTCTTGGCCAGATCGCCGACGTGCTTCTGAACGTATGCGGCGTCGATTCGAACGGTCTCTCCATTTCGGTCGGGCGCCGAGAACGAAACATCGTCGAGCACCCGCTCCATCACCGTCTGCAGCCGCCGGGCGCCGATGTTCTCGACCGTGGAATTCACCGCAACCGCAATATCCGCAAGCGCGTCGATAGCGTCGTCGGAGAAGTCGAGCGTGACGCCTTCGGTCTGCATCAACGCGATATATTGCTTGATGAGCGAGGCCTCGGGCTCGGTCAGGATGCGCCGCATGTCGTCGCGCGTCAGAGCATCCAGTTCGACGCGGATCGGCAGCCGCCCCTGCAACTCGGGGAGCAAATCCGACGGCTTGGCGATGTGAAACGCGCCTGACGCGATGAACAGAATGTGGTCGGTCTTGACCGCGCCGTGCTTGGTGGAGACCGTCGTTCCCTCGATCAGCGGCAGCAGGTCGCGCTGCACGCCTTCGCGCGACACGTCGCCGCCGCTGCGGCCGTCACGCACGCAGATCTTGTCGATCTCGTCGAGAAACACAATGCCGTTGTTCTCGACCGTGGCGATCGCCTCCTGCGTAAGTTGATCGGTATCGAGCAGCTTGTCGGATTCCTCGTTGACCAGGATTTCGTGCGAATCCTCAACGGTCAGCCGCCGGGTCTTGGTTCGCCCGCCCATCTTGCCGAAAATATCGCCGATCGAAATCGCGCCGACCTGCGCACCGGGCATCCCCGGGATCTCGAACATCGGCGCTCCGCCGGAGGATTGCGTTTCGACTTCGATCTCCTTGTCGTTGAGTTCGCCGGCGCGCAATTTCCTGCGAAAGGAATCGCGCGTGGCGGCGCTCGAGTTGGCGCCGACCAGCGCATCGAGCACGCGCTCCTCCGCGGCGAGCTGGGCGCGCGCCTGAACGTCCTTGCGCTTGCGCTCGCGCGTCTGGTTGATCGCAACCTCCACGAGATCGCGAACGATCTGTTCGACGTCGCGCCCGACATATCCGACCTCGGTGAACTTCGTCGCCTCGACCTTGAGGAACGGTGCGTTCGCCAGCTTGGCGAGCCGCCGTGCGATCTCGGTCTTGCCGACGCCGGTCGGCCCGATCATCAGGATGTTTTTCGGCAGCACTTCCTCGCGCAGCGGCCCGGTCAATTGCTGGCGTCGCCAGCGATTGCGCAAGGCGATCGAGACGGCGCGCTTGGCGTCGGTCTGGCCGACGATGAAACGGTCGAGTTCGGAAACGATTTCGCGAGGGGAGAAGTGCATCATGATCTCGAAGATATGGTGAAACGTTGCGGTAACAAGCGGTCAGATGATGGGCGGCCCGGCCTGCCAGTGCCGGACGGATTCGAACGGATGGATCAGCATGATGACGTTGAGCGTCAGGTTGTCGCGGATATGCAGTCCGACCAGCACTTCAAACGCGACTGCCAGCAGGATCGTCAAGGCAATCGGCAGTTTGCGCGCCAGCACGAATCCCGCGATCATCGCGAGAGTGTCGGACAGCGAATTGACGATGCTGTCGCCGTAGTAGTCCAGGGAAATCGTCGCTGCGCGATAGCGATCGATGATCCAGGGTGAGTTCTCGACGATCTCCCATCCGCTTTCGATCATGATCGCGATCAGAAGGCGGGTGATCCATGGGGCGCGGGGCAGGATCAGCCAGGTCGCGCCGTAGAACAGAAATCCATGGATGATGTGGGAGAAGGTGTACCAGTCGGTGAGGTGTTGCGAATTCTCGGAGCTTTGCACGATGCCGTGCCAGAACTTGACGTAGCCGCAGGAGCAGATCGGGACCCGGCCCATGGCATGGAGAATTGCACCTTGCAGCAGGACCAGGCCGAGCGCGATTGCAATCCCCTTGCCGACCGAGATGCTCGTTGACGGCAGGGGATCGGTTTGACCGGTCAAAGCGCTCATACGCTGCGCATCATCGAGCGGTGGGCAATATCTGTCGGAATGCGGGGCTCGGCATCGCTCAATCCGTGGGCAACGTCTCGATGGTCAGGTTTCGGTTGGTGTAAACGCAGATATCGGCGGCGATATCGAGCGAGCGGCGGACGATGGCTTCCGCATCCTTGTCGGAATCGATCAACGCCCGCGCGGCGGACAACGCGTAGTTTCCGCCGGAGCCGATCGCCATCACCCCGGCTTCCGGCTCCAGGACGTCGCCGGTGCCGGTAAGAACCAGCGACACGTCCTTGTCCGCGACGAGCATCATGGCTTCGAGCCGCCGCAGATAACGGTCGGTGCGCCAGTCCTTGGCGAGTTCAACCGCGGCACGGGTGAGCTGGCCGGGGTATTGCTCGAGCTTGCTCTCCAGCCGCTCGAACAGCGTAAAGGCGTCGGCGGTGGCGCCGGCGAATCCGCCGATCACGTCGCCTTTGCCGAGCTTCCGGACCTTCTTTGCATTGGATTTGATCACGGTCTGACCGATCGAGACCTGGCCGTCTCCGCCAATGACGACTTTGCCGCCCTTGCGGACAGTCAAAATCGTGGTGCCGTGCCACACCTCCGGCTGTGATGCTTGCATCTGAACCCCTTCGTGATGCGCCAGATTTAGGCATTGCAGCGCGGCGTTGCAATCGGTGTTCGAATTGGCGGATTCGAGTGGTCCGATTCTAGCATTCGCATCCCGTTTCAGCAGGTATTTTTGCGAATGTGAGAATCGCAGGGACCACTAGCAACTATAGGTTTCCAGTGGAGTTTTGGATTTGACATTCGCATCTCGGCACCCGCGGCAGCTGGGTGGCGAATGTCAAATCCACTCCACTAGTCACCATAGCCCGCAAAAGGCGCCGTCTCGCAGTAGCGAAGGGAGCATGAGCCTGTTAAAAGGCCCGTTCAGGAGCGGGTGATCCGAGCGCCTTTTTGGCAGATCATGCGCAATGCGGAGATCTCACGTCATGCGCACGGCGACCATCAAGCGCAAAACCAAGGAAACCGACATCGAGGTCGCGGTGAACCTCGATGGCTCCGGCATCGCCACCGTTGCGACCGGAATCGGCTTTTTCGACCACATGCTTGACCTGCTCGCCCGCCACTCGCGCATCGATATCACGGTCAAGGCCGACGGCGACCTCCACGTCGATTATCACCACACCACGGAAGATGTGGGCATCGCGCTGGGGCAGGCCGTGAAGCAGGCGCTCGGCACGATGGCCGGCATCACCCGCTACGCCGGCGTCCATATGCCGATGGACGAGACGCTGTCCCGTGTCGTGATCGATATTTCGGGACGCCCGATGCTGGTCTTCAGGGTCGATTTCCCGCGCGACAAGATCGGCGAATTCGACACCGAGCTGGTGCGCGAATGGTTCAATGCCTTTGCGGTCAATGCGGGCGTGACTTTGCACGTCGAGATCCTATATGGCGAAAACAGCCATCATATCGCCGAATCCTGCTTCAAGGGTCTGGCGCGGGCGCTTCGTGAGGCGGTGGCGATCGATCCGCGCGCCGCGGGCGAAGTGCCGTCAACAAAGGGTCAGCTTGGCGGCTGATCACCCTGTCGTCGACGGAGAGTGCACATGCCGGTCTATACAGTCCATGCGCCGCCTGCCGAGGGAACGGACGTGCGCGGCACCACGGACCAATTCGTGTTCGTTCGCGACGGCTTTTCGTTCTGGGCCTTCGTGTTCGGTCCGTTGTGGTTGCTTTATCAACGGCTCTGGCTGGCGTTCGCCGGATATATGGTCCTGTCGATCGTGCTCGAAGTCGCGATGACGCTGCTGCGCGCCGGGGGCGGAACGCGGCTCGCGGTAATGGCGGTGATCGCCGTGCTGATGGGACTGGAAGCGGCAAGCCTGCGGCGCTGGACGCTGTCGCGGCGCAAGTGGCGTCAGCTCGGCATCGTCCTCGCGGACGACCGGGAGGCCGCCGAGCGACGTTTTTTCGATCGCTGGGCAGTCACGCGGGGTGTGGACTTCGATCCGTTGGCTGTCGATCGCGGCGCGCCGCCGCCGACCCGTAACGGTTCGGGCCAGCCATTTTCGCCACCACCACCGCGCAGCGACATTGTCGGCCTGTTTCCGCAACCCGGGATGCGGCGGTGACGGCTGCGATCATCGACTATGGATCCGGCAATCTTCATTCGGCCGCGAAGGCGTTCGAATGCGCGGCGCGCGGCGTCGAAGACCTGGAAAGGATCGTGGTGACGCGCGATCCGGACGTGGTGTTCCGGGCCGATCGCGTGGTGCTGCCCGGCGTCGGCGCGTTCGCTGATTGCCGTAGGGGACTCGATGCGCTGGATGGCATGGTCCAGGCCCTGACCGAGGTCGTGCGCGACAAGGCGCGCCCGTTTCTGGGCATTTGCGTCGGCATGCAACTGATGGCGACGCGCGGCAAGGAGCATGTCACGACCGATGGTCTGAACTGGATCGCGGGCGACGTCGAGAAAATTTCACCGCGCGACGAGAGCCTGAAGATTCCGCATATGGGCTGGAATACGCTCGATCCGGTGCGCGAGCATCCGGTGCTCGACCGCCTGCCGTTGGGACCGAAAGGCCGCCACGCCTATTTCGTGCACTCCTATCATCTGAACGCCGTCAACGAGACCGATGTGCTGGCGCGCGCCGACTACGGTGGCCCGGTGACGGCTATCGTCGGCCGGGACACCGCGATCGGCACCCAGTTTCATCCGGAGAAGAGCCAGCGGTTCGGGCTCGCCCTGATTTCGAACTTTCTGAAGTGGAAGCCGTGATTCTCTTTCCCGCCATCGATCTGAAGAACGGCCAATGCGTTCGCCTGGAGCAGGGCGACATGGCGCGGGCCACCGTGTTCAATCTCGATCCTGCCGCGCAGGCGCGCGCCTTCGCCTCGCAAGGCTTCGAATATCTGCACGTGGTCGATCTCGACGGCGCGTTCGCCGGCAAGCCGGTCAATGCCGATGCCGTGGAGCGGATGCTGAAGGCCGTGACCATGCCGGTGCAGCTTGGCGGCGGCATCCGAGACCTGAAGACGATCGAGGCGTGGCTCGGCAAGGGCATCGCGCGCGTCATCATCGGCACCGCCGCGGTGCGCGATCCGGTTCTGGTCAAGCAGGCGGCAAAGGCATTTCCGGGACGGGTGGCGGTCGGTCTCGATGCGCGCGACGGCAAGGTTGCCGTCGAGGGCTGGGCCGAAACGTCGGAGGTGACGGCGCTCGACATCGCACGGCGGTTCGAGGACGCGGGCGTCGCGGCGATCATCTTTACCGATATCGCGCGCGACGGTCTGCTGAAGGGCCTCAACCTCGACGCCACCGTCGCACTCGCCGACAGCATTTCAATCCCGGTGATCGCCTCCGGCGGCTTCGCCTCCATCGCGGACGTGAAGGCGTTGCTCGCGCCGCGCGCGAAGAAGCTCGCGGGCGCCATCGCCGGACGCGCGCTCTATGACGGCCGGCTCGATCCCGCCGAGGCGCTGGCGCTGATCCGCGCCGCGCGTGCGGCAGCCTGAGAGTATTTGCTCGCGATGTTCAAGGTCCGTGTCATTCCCTGCCTCGACGTGAAGGATGGCCGGGTCGTCAAGGGCATCAACTTCGTGGACCTGCGTGATGCCGGCGACCCCGTGGAAGCGGCGGTCGCCTACGATGCCGCCGGCGCCGACGAACTCACCTTTCTCGACATCACCGCGACGCACGAGAATCGCGGCATCATGCTGGATGTGGTCCGGCGCACGGCGGAAGCCTGCTTCATGCCGGTGACGGTCGGCGGCGGGGTGCGCACTATCGACGACATTCGCACCTTGCTTCGTTCGGGCGCGGACAAGGTCTCGATCAACAGCGCGGCGGTCAGCCGGCGCGAGTTCGTCAGGGAAGCCGCGGAGAAGTTCGGCGACCAGTGCATCGTGGTCGCGATCGACGCCAAGCGGGTGTCGAAAGCGGGCGGTTCGGACCGCTGGGAAATCTTCACCCATGGCGGCCGCAAATCCACCGGCATCGACGCGATCGAATATGCCCAGGAGGTGGTGTCGCTCGGCGCCGGCGAGATCCTGCTGACCTCGATGGACCGCGACGGCACCCGTCAAGGCTTCGATCTGCCGCTGACGCGTCTGGTGGCCGACAGCGTTTCCGTTCCCGTGATCGCGTCCGGTGGCGTGGGTCATCTCGACCACCTGGTCGACGGGATTCGTGAAGGCCATGCGACGGCGGTTCTTGCCGCGTCGATCTTTCACTTCGGGGAATTTACCATTCGCCAAGCCAAGGATCATATGGCCCGCGCCGGGTTGCCGATGCGGCTCGATCCCTGACGACTTCACATCGCGGAAGTGCTAAACATTCGAAAATGGGCGCGTTGGCATAATCGGCGCGCAGGACAAGCAGAGTAGCATGCCGCGTTTCACGATCCATGATCTTGCCGCCACCATCGACGCCCGGGCTGCATCCGGCGGCGAGGCATCCTATACACGAAAGCTGCTCGACAAGGGTCCCGAGCATTGCGCCAAGAAGTTCGGCGAGGAAGCCATCGAGACGGTGATCGCTGCGGTTGAAAACGACCGTAACCACCTGATCGCAGAAGGCGCCGACGTGATGTTCCACTTCCTGGTGCTGCTGAAGGCTCGCGGCGTGAAATTCCAGGACATCGAAGAGGCCCTCGCGCAGCGCACGGCGATGTCCGGACTCGAAGAGAAGGCGGCGCGCAATCGCGAGTAGCCCCGGGGCGAGCTTCATGGATTCGCGGCCAGAGCAGCAGCAATATAATCCCTATCGGATTTTCTCCCGCGCCGAGTGGGCGAAGCTGCGGCACGACATGCCGATGACGCTGGGCGCGAATGAAATCGCGGCGTTGCGATCGATGCATGATCGCCTCGATCTTGTCGAGGTCGAGGAAATTTATCTTCCGCTGTCCAGGCTGCTGTCGATCTATGTGGCCTCGATGCAGCGGCTCTTCGTCGCCCAGCGGCAGTTTCTCGGCATCCACGACCGCAAGGTGCCGTATATCATCGGCGTGGCAGGATCGGTCGCGGCCGGAAAGTCGACGACGGCTCGCGTGCTGCAGGCGCTGCTCGCGCGATGGTCGCCGCGCCCCAAGGTCGAACTCGTCACCACCGACGGATTTCTGTTTCCGAACGCGGTGCTCGAGCGACATGGCCTGATGCAGAAAAAGGGTTTTCCGGAAAGTTACAATCTGCCGATGCTGCTGGGGTTTCTCAGCGACATCAAGGCGGGCCGCACGCCGGTGCGCGCGCCGGTTTACTCGCATCTGACGTATGACATCGTGCCGGATAGCTGGACCGAGGTCAGTCAGCCCGACATTCTGATCGTCGAAGGCGTCAACGTGCTGCAGACCGGACCGCTGCCGCGCGATGGCAGGGCCGTTCCGGTTGTCTCCGATTTCTTCGACTTCTCGGTCTATCTCGACGCCGAGGAACCGGTGCTGCGGGACTGGTATGTCAAGCGTTTCCTGGCGCTGCGGGACACCGCCTTTCATGACCCGCGATCCTATTTTCATCGTTATGCGCTGCTGTCGGACGATGAGGCCACCGCGACGGCCATCGCGATCTGGGAACGCACCAATCGCGCAAACCTCGAGGACAACATCCTGCCGACGCGGCCGCGGGCGACCTTGATTCTCAAGAAGGGAGCCGATCATGTCGTCGAACAGGTCGCGCTGAGGCGGCTTTAGAGCATGTCCCGAAGCCTCCCCCCGGACTTGATCCGGGCGCGAACCGGCTTTCGGACAAGATCATGCTCAATCAACAGGGCCGGATTCAACAGCGCTGAACTCAGATTTATGCCGCGAGATGACGTGCCGCTATCAATCGCGCGAGCGCGTCGGCCAGCTTGTCCTGATCGAGCGGCTTGACGAGGAAGCCATCCATGCCGGCATCGAAACAGGCATGACGATCGTCAGTCAGCGTATTGGCCGTCAGCGCCAGGATGGCGGTGCGGCGGGCGTGACCGTCGGCTTCCCGTTCCCGGATTTTTCTTGTGGTCTCGATGCCGTCGAGCTTCGGCATCTGGACGTCCATCAGCACCAGGTCGTAGGGCGCATCAGCGGTTTGAGCGGCGACCCACGAGGCAAGCGCGTCCTCGCCGTTTGCGGCGACGGTCACGTCGTGCCCGAGCCGGGTCAGGAGCGAGCGTATCAATAACGCGTTGATCTCGTTGTCCTCCGCGACGAGAACCGAAAGACTTTGCGCGGGCACCGTGGCCGGCGAGTCGGATTCTCCGATCGTCTCGAAATCCGGCTGGCGGTTGGTCGCCCGCTGTGCGGTCGAGCCATCGGCCGGCGCCGTCAGTCGCGCCGCGATCGACTGAGCTCGCAGAGGCTTGACCAGATAGCCCGTGAACGCTGCCGCGCCCGCAGCCTGAAGGTCGTGTCTCGTCGATGGCGTCACCATGACGATCCGTCGCGTGGCGTGCCGGCAGGCGATCTGGCCGAGCAGCCAGACAGCTTCCGCGCCCATGGCGTGATCCACGAACACCGTGTGCCACGACCGCTCGGCAAGCAGCGCGCGAGCAGCGGCGATATCCGATATCATGCAGGTCTCGGCGCCCCATCGGTCCAGCCGCCGAACCAACAGTGACGCTTCGATCGTCTGTGGACATACCAGCAGGATCGGCTGGCCAGCGAGATCCGGAGGAGAGAACGGCTTTCGCTGGAGAGCGCCGTCATGAGCGGCGAGGGGGATCGAGACCTCGAATGCCGAGCCGGCACCCGGCCTGCTTTCAAGCGCGATGCGCCCGCCCATCCGCTTGACGATGCGATCGCTGATGCTCAGCCCCAGGCCGGTGCCGCCATAGTGGCGTGCGATCTGTTCGTCGGCCTGCTCGAATTCGCGGAAAATCCGTGCCTGTGCATCCGGTGTTATGCCGATACCGGTGTCCTGAACCATGAAACGGATGTCGCCCGGTCGGGCCCCATGCTCGACGATCAGCGCAACGCCGCCGGATGGCGTGAACTTGATGGCGTTTCCCGCAAGATTGAGCAGCACCTGGCGCAACCGCGCCGCGTCTCCGATCACTTCGATCGGCAGCGTGTCGTCGATATAGGCGGCGATTTCGAGTTGTCGCGCCTGCGCGCGGGGCGCCAGCAGTTCGGTGATGTCCTCGATCAGGTCGGGCAGGACGAAAGGACGGCTTTCGAGTTCGATCTTGCCGGCTTCGATCTTGGAATAGTCGAGCAATTCCTCGATCAAGGAGAGCAGGGCATCGCCGGATGCCTTGACCGCCCTGGCATACGTCGTCTGTTCGGGCGTGAGCGGGGTGTCGAGCAGCAATCCGCTCATGCCGATGATGCCGTTCAATGGCGTGCGAAACTCATGCGAGGTCATTGCGAGAAAGCGCGACTTGGCCCGGTTGGCCGCGTTCGCGTGATCGCGCGCTTCTGCGAGCGCGCGCTCGGTCTCCATGCGGCTCGTGACATCACGGCCGACGCATTGCAGTTCCGCCGGATGGTTGGCGTCGATCCGCACCAGGCCTTCGCGCCATGCGATCCAGCGCGGGCCGAGCGCGGTTTCGACCCGCTGATCGTGGATGCGGGTACCGTTCGTTTCAAGCGCACTCGCGCCTTGCTCGAGAACGGGGAGCACGAACCGGGTAGCGAGCAACTCGGCCCTCGAACGCCGGGCGAGAGTGCAATAGGCGTCGTTCACCGAGGTGATAACGCCCCCCGCATCGCGCAGGACGATCAGGTCGCCCTGCGATTCGAACAGGCTGCGCGCCCGTTCCTCCGCTTCCTTCAACTCCCAATTCCGGTCCGCGAGCGCTTCGTTGTGAAGAATGACCTTGCCAAGCTTTCTGCGCATCCAGCGCAAGCGCATGCTGAGGACGGCCAACGCCACGCAGGCCAGCGCGAAAAGCAGGCTCACGCCGAGCGCAAAGGCGTTTGGATCGTAATCAGCGCTTTTGGTTCCGGAAATGAAGCCGTAGGCGCCTCCGAACGCGATCGAGAAAGTCGTGAAGGTCCGAAACACAAAGCTCAGGCGGGGATGTCGTCGGACCAGCCGGCGCAGACGGGCCCTGAGCCAGAACAATCGCGCCATTACCATCACCCCGAATTCGCCTTATGCTGCCGGGCATGTTCATGAGAGGGCGGGATGCCGTCGGCAGGAGCACCGCGATGTGCTCGCCGCAGCATGGGAAAACGACGTTGCGAAGTCTTTGAGGGAACGCGCAAAAATCCTGTCCGATGCGAACAGGGTAAATGGCGTGTTAACGACGATTTAACGGGGAATCCGTTTGGGGCCGATCATTCGCGCAAGTCGCCGAGGGGCGGTCAGGCCGCGCGCCTGATGTCCTCGGCAAGCGCGCGATAGGACAACGCTTCGGCGAGATGCAGCCGGCCGATCTTGCCGGCGCCCTCGAGGTCGGCGAGCGTACGAGCGACGCGCAGCACCCGGTGATAGCCGCGCGCCGACAGACGCATGCTTTCGGCGGCGTCGCGCAGCAGCTTCTGTCCCTGTGCATCGGGTTGCGCGATGTCTTCCAGCGCGGCGGCCGGCGCTTCGGCATTGGTGCGGACATTCGGAAGCCCGAGCGCGGCATAGCGCGCCGCCTGAATGTCGCGGGCCGCGGCGACACGGGCGCCGACTTCGGCAGACCCTTCCGAGGCAGGTGGCAGAATGAGGTCGGAGGCGGTCACGGCCGGGACTTCGATCCGCAGATCGATTCGGTCCAGCAGCGGTCCGGAAATGCGCATCTGATAATCCGCGGTGCAGCGGTCGATGCGGCCGCGCTTGCAGGCGTAACCCGGCTCGAAGGCGTGGCCGCAGCGGCATGGATTCATTGCCGCCACCAGCATGAAACGCGCGGGATAGGTCACGCGATGGTTGGCGCGGGAGACCGCGATCTCGCCGTTCTCCAGCGGCTGCCGCAGCGAATCCAGCACGCGCGGATCGAATTCCGGCAATTCATCGAGAAACAGCACGCCGTTGTGCGCGAGCGAGATCTCGCCGGGCTTGGCGCGCGTGCCGCCGCCGGTCAGCGCGGCCATGCTGGCGGAGTGATGCGGGGCGCGAAACGGCCGGCGCGAGGTGAGTGCTCCGCCGTCGATTTCGCCGGCCACCGATGCGATCATCGACACTTCCAGCAGTTCGGCCGGCGACAGCGGCGGAAGGATCGAGGGCAGCCGTGCCGCGAGCATCGACTTGCCGCTGCCCGGAGAGC